>Ga0123352_10000318_pt1 | contig 58114 bp, 25 predicted proteins | sample TergutLab28metaG_FD_89700 | JGI IMG/M metagenome (GOLD analysis project Ga0123352, IMG submission 89700) | Labiotermes labralis P1 segment gut microbial communities from Petit-Saut dam, French Guiana - Lab288 P1 | ecosystem: Host-associated > Arthropoda: Insects > Digestive system > Gut ... | reverse complement strand
TATCCTGGGCCCGCCCAATCCAGTCCATATACCCACATCCCACCTCCTGGAGATCCATCCTAATATTATCCACCCATCTATGCCTAGGTCTCCCCAGTGGTCTCTTTCCCTCCGGTTTCCCCATCAAGACCCTATACACCCCCCTCTCCTCACCTATACGTGCCACATGTCCAGCCCATCTCATTCTTCTTGATTTTATCACCCGCACAATATTGGGTGAGGAGTACAAATCATTTAGCTCCTCGTTTCGCAATCTCCACCATTCCCCCATTACCTCGTCCCTCCTAGGTCCAAATATTCTCCTCAACACCATGTTCTCAAACACCCTCAGCTTTCTTTCCTCCCGTAATGTCAGTGACCAAGTTTCACACCCATACAAAACTACAGGCAAAATTTTTGGATAGCAACCTGAAAGACAAAAGGTTGTTGTTTAAATTTTTGTAAAGTAATGCCTGATGGTGGTTCGTTGGACTGACATGTTGCACTGGATGACAAATATTAAAAGTGTTGTGGCCTACTCTAATACTTCATTTGTGTTCAGTATAATGCAACACAATGGAATGAATAAGAATAAATGGACATGTTTATGCTCATTTGTTTCTTTCTTGAACAGCCAACCAATTTTACTGCAAGACAAGTGGTGACATTGCTGTATTTAGCATAACTAACTTCTAGTATCTGTTATAATTCATATTGTATTCATGATGTTATTAATTATTATCATAATACAATGTCTAAGTCACACACACACATACACACTCACTCACACACACACACACACACACACACACATACACATACAATTACTGTTGTTACATAATCAGAAGGAAACACTGATCAAGGAAATATTGACCGAATGACTGTGATTGGAAGCAAGACTCGTTCATCTACCACAAATCTCACCAAAGCTGGTCTTTAGGAAATCTGTGCAGTAACTTCACTAATTCAGGGTATAAACAGTATAATGCTCTGAGAAGCTCTGGAGAGTCAGAATACGTAGTTCTATTTCCATTGAAGTTTCTTATTGATGTCATGATAACCTGTGCAGTATGTTTCAATTCAAGCTGCTCCTGTATTACTGTCTTTACATGACCTGAAGTGTACCAAGAAATAGGCTGATATTTTCAAATTCCATAATGTTCTGCACGAAAAAAATTATTTGCTATGAAACTGTAACCATGAGCCTTGCAGTAAAACAAACAGAAGAAATAAATAAATAAGAAAGCATTTTATGGATTGGAAGATTCTTATACTAAAACTGTATACCCTCAATATATTTACCAGAAGAAATTTAGATTCACCTTCTCGTATACAGTTCAATATTAATATTCCATAAATGATATAAGAAAGTGCTGAAAACTGTATGAAATGTTAAAATATGTAATGTGTTTTTTGATATCAGTTCAACATCATACTTTCTTTCTGATGGGTTTGCATATGTGAGCAGTGTATTATGAGAGATTAATTTTGATGGATGTTATTAGCTGGATTTTAATTCATCTACTTGTGTAATAAAAATTGTAAGCTTGACTCCAGCCACAGAGTTGCAATTTATGATTGTAGTGTTGTCTTAAACATTTTTGTTGGCCTGACTCAAAATGAGTTGTAACATGTAGCCATTTTATTGAAGCAGAGCTGTTCTTTTTATAATACAGTTGTGTTGACTGTTTTCATTATTATCATATTGTTGAGATTTTTACTACTGAAAATTTAAATAAACTGCCTTTGTATGTGTCTTTGTGTGTGTGTGTGTGTGTGTATCTGTGTGTATGTATGTATGTATGTATGTATGTATGTATGCATATATGTATATATGCATGTACATTTGTACACAGCATCATAGAGATGCATGTGCAGCACATGTGAGTTTGGAATGTTGACATAATCCTTGCTACAGATGGTGCTGCCCCCGGTGAAGATGAGCATGATTCAGACCAGCAGCCAAACAAAGAGGAGCCAGAGGTTGAGCCAGCATTAATCAAATCTCCACCAGAACCAACTCGTGTAAAGTCACCAGAACAAATACTCATGCGCTCTCCTGAACCTGTCAACTGGACCGTTCCTCTTGACACAGGGAAGACCTTCACTGTCACTCAGAACGTCCATGAAGGTAAGGTTTATCTTGTAAAGAAGTATTTAAATGTAGTTGACAGGGTGTCATGTTATAGAGACATTTAAAGTCTGCTACTGCGTTTGCTCTTGACTCATCATAATGGAAACTGTGCAACAGCTTTTCAATGTCATGCATTATGTATTTCACCATTAATCTTAATGTTTGAGCAGGAGTATAATATTTTGTTACAGTGGTGATTTGAAGTCCTGAGAGCATTAAGTGTTCATGTTCGTTTTGTCTTGGAAAAGGATGAGTGTGATTTCTGTCAACCAAACTAGCAAGCATTTATGACTTGACTTCCCTTCAATGCTAAGTTTTTTTCAGTAAGCTATTATTTACTGACAAGGTACTGCCAGCCAAGTAGTGATAATTAATGCTACATTTAAATTCATAATTTGTTACTTTGACATCAAAGGTGGGGCCTCCTTTTATTCCTTTGATCTCTCAGTACAAGCCTGACCTTCATTGCAACTGTTGTAGTGTTGCAGCTGTAATGTTTATATTCTGCACAGTGCACAAGTGGTTTACGGTCTGATGTTAGCACTGAGAGAAGATCATATTAATTCAGTGTCACTGTCACAAAAAACAAAGAATAACAATAATGATTCTCAGACTTAGTGAAATGTATTGCATTTGTCTTCAAGGACAGTTAGAACAGCCCTCCCTTCTCTTCTTTGGGTAGACTGTTTATTATCTTCGATCATGTAACAGTTCATGTGCAATGAATTTTCCCAGTTCAGAGTTGTCAATAATTAGAGTAAATCTGTTACATGTAAAACACACAAACATATTTATAAGACATTAGGCCACCACATAGCTCATGGTTGGAGGCACCAGCTTTTTGTGTTTCAAGAGATTCAGGTGTAATATCATGCCATAAGTGGAATTAGTATGGAAAAAGTGGAAATATAGCAGTTATGTAAACACTATGATTTTACTCTGCTGATTGTTACTAGCGTCGTGGTGCATGTCAGTGTACTTGAAATGTGCTGTAGGTAACACTTATCGAGCACAGTTTTCAGCTTTTGGCTCCACTTTTCGATACTATAACACTTGGAATTGTAATAAAAAGAGCTGACTTTGTTTTTGGGTGTGAAATATTTTGTACACACACACACACACACACACACATCCATTTGAAGTAATGTGAAGTTTATTATACAGTGCAGGATAAGGATATCCTAAAGAACCAGTTTATTGTGGCATGCAGAGAGTTTCCATATAGTTGACAAATGATGATGTCATATGGGAGTATTGTCTTTTTCACAGCATATGCCATTTATGATTACTGGTTATCTTAGTACTTCTGGTCACGTTTGTATAGTTGGTATGAGTAATTTCTCTGAGTGATGGAGTAGCATTACTGTTACATGCAGTGTGTATTATAGTGCATAAGTATTGCTGACTGACCATTCTACCTCAGTGAACTATATTATAAAATTTCTTGGTTTAATGCATAACACATTTAAGGTGACAACAAGTAAAAAAATATCAATAATTATAACTGTATTGTTTAAGATGGATCAGCATAATAAGCATGGAATCATGTGTTAAAAATATGTATGAACTATTGATAGACGTAGTAAGACCATCATGATTGAGCACTTGTTCCAGCATTGAACACTACAGTGCTCTTTCTTACTTTGAGCTACTCGTCCATTAAAGGAAGATTTGTTACCCATATTTGCTACATTTTTCTTCCACTGTGGATCAAATTCTGTATAGGAGATGTCTACAAAATTTATTGTGTAGTTGTAAGTTTCTTGAAAATTGTAACAGTGGAAGTCACACTTTACTTAGGAGTGTCAATGAATTTGTGTCCATACTATGCAGATCTGTTTTCAAATTTGGGCAGCATTCAATATAAGAAATCTGCTGTTGAAAATTTGTGAGTTTCATGAAAATCTGCTTAGAAAAGGCCATACTTTGTTATGGGTGTAAATTAAATTACATTTATGCATGCACTGTGAAACCACATGACATTAGGAAACTAAAGAACACATTGGTAATGCCTCTGTGACACGTCACAGAATACACCATTTGCAGTCTCTGAATTCCATGCAGGATTTTGCAGTTATGTTCCTTGGAGTGCATACTGAGTTTTGTATATTACCTTCAGACTTGGCCAGAGCTTCCACATACTTAATGAAGACTATATGGGTTTTAATATTGAATTTGTGGGATTTTCCTTGAGGAATCATATGTTGTTATCCACATTTATCAATTGAATTGAATTGTGTGTTGTTAGTTAATTTTTAATAACTGTCTCATAGATTTTATAGCCATTGTTTAATATTTTTTTTTAGTTTTTATGTCCCCCACTTTATATATTTGTATCACTGCAGTTTTCTTCCAACTTTTAAGTGTGCTATCTTACCAGATAGCATGGATTGACCAGATGATATTCATGAATTGTGTCATGATTTAAAATGCTTGGTTCTTCTTGTATATTCTGATGGTACAAATTTTCTTCTTTAAATGTTTGTAAAAACAGTTACTCTACTTCTAATCATTGGCTGCATACATTACAAAATAATAGTATGGTTTTTAACATAATAAGTTTATGTGCCCAATTCTAATTAGTACAGAGAACGCAACCTGCAGGATGTAAACCCATTCAGAATGCTCTTTGAATGCACTGTGTGATTTTTTACCCACATTTACATAATTTGTTTGGCACGTGTGACAGATGCAGGTCAGCTTTCTAACATCAGGGATGTTCTTACTGAGGAGGTTTGTGTAGCATGTTTGTATTTGCTAGGTGTGTGCAGTGAATCTTGGGCAGCTTATCAGTTCGTGTGACTAATGTTCCTTGTTACTGTTCTCGGTCTTTTGAGGTAAACTGTACCTTGGAACAAACCATGACTACCTTCTATCAAATCCCTACCTACTAACAATACTGAATTTTATATCGTATAACAGCGTTGACCATAACAGCTTGCCCATGTCAGTGGTGTAGCTTATGCACATCACTGATGTGGCTTGGTGTGGTTTGAACATGTCACTGGTGAGGTTAGTACAAGTTATATTTGAAATGTAATATTCAGATAGGATATATGAATGTGAGGCTGACTTAGAAGGTCACTTTTAAAGGATTTCTAAGAAAGGAGACTCATAACTGTGTGAAAACTAACTTATTATGGTTGGATGGATGGCAGTAAGATGCCATTCAATGAGGTAACAGTATTTTCTTTTATTAATGGATTCCCCAACCACCAGTAATTCTTTATGTAGCTAACAGAAAGTGGTGGCTGCCCTCTGTCAGGCAGTGAACAGTGTTGCTACCGTTCATTTGACTTGATAAATACTGATGTAGCTTTTGCCTATGTTTCCTCTTAAAGTGTGGTTCCCAATGCTCAACAAACTGCCCACCCCTACTACATAACCTCTGCAAGTGAAATAGAGTCAAATAATCTTAGAATTAAACAAAAAAAATGCCATAAATCAACTCATATCTGATTAAAAGATTATGCAAATTGTATCATCATGAGGTAGTACAGTCTTTTGGTAAAGATCTCTGTCAGTGGAGATCCATTTCGATGTGGAGGAATGATTGTGTTCCCAAGATGACGGACTGGTGCTTCAGGTTACAGCATATTCCAGGTTCACTGTCCACCATTGCAAAATACTAGTTCATTAGGGTGTATTTATATAGAAGTATCATGAACTTGTAAGTAATGCCTGTACCTTGCAATGTCTGTGGACCAGCTGTTGACAGTTCAGTATCAATTGTGAATGACCAGAGATGTCAGATGAAAATATTAATATTGCCAAATTTGGCAAACATTCCTGCTGACATTCTTACATCCATAAATTAAAAATATAAGAATATTCTTTATCATTCTTTTTCCTTATTAACTGAAAACATAAAATGAAATTATGTATGGTGTATTGCTGCCATTTGGTTTGTGGACCAGACAGGATTTTAAACTTTATAAATTTTGATGCCATGCCTGTGTCTTAAGATTGTACCTTTATTTTCTTGTGGAATCTAATGGTCTATGACTTCTGATGTCCCCACAACTAACACCACGTATTCCACTTCAAAGTATTTTGAACAGGTGACACTCTAGTCAGTTTTGCTGCAGATTAGGTGATATATACTCAAATATAGTTATTCAAACGATTTAAAAAATTTTTTTTGTTATTGATTCTAATTTGGATAAATAAGATTTTTTTTTACAGCACATTTTGTTCAGTGTTCATATACATCAGTGTGTACCCTAAATGACAAAATTTGTCAAAGAAAATAGTTTTTATTCCCATGATCTCCTGACTCTCTTATTGACCTGTTTCCTTACCTTTCTTCACTCTTCATGCAAAATAATAAGGTTTGTAAACATTTTTTCACATGGGAAGAATAGGGATTTCTTGACAAGGTAAACAGCTGTTATCTAACAAGGACTGTGCTCCATGCAGTTACTAAGTCCATAGCAGTGTTAACTGTCATACAGCAGGAACCATCCAAGTGGAAAGGCTTTTGTCTGGTGTCAGCATCATGTATACTTGGTAGGAAATTTCATTTTTGGGTTACTTCCCTTCATAAAAATGAAACAAGTATCATTTTGAAGTTACCATGTTGCATGTGTGTGTGTTTCCAACTTCAGCATTTGAACAAATGGCCTGAGTTTGATTCAGCATTTTGTGAATGTTATGCCTTTTAAGAAGATCCCAGTGCTGCAGTTTCTTAATTTCCTACAATTAGTAATATAAACATGGTGGTTGCTCACACTTGTGACATGGGGGTGGCATTGGCACCTTTTATTTCAATGTCCAGGATTTATGTTTGGTACATGACAGATCTTGGAAAGATATGCAGAATTTTTAAGTGTTGTTTTGTGGAAAGTAAAATAACATTGCAGTTGTACATAGTTCTTTTTAGGTTTGAATTTGATGTGTTTGTGTGCTCGTGGATTAGGTAATATCAAATAATATCAATTTTCATTTATGTTACACTGATTATTCAAAACTACCTTCACCCTTCTGTATGCACAATTCTCTGCATTTCAAAAGAGAATTATGAGGGAGTAGTGTATGCCAGAGGTAGTGGTTTAAAAGAACTGATGCCGTACAGTGTATTGAAACAAGTATTCATAGTAATGCAGCGGTTGACAAACAGGTATCTGTCGAAATGATATTTTGTACTCAAAGTGACTCGTATAATAGCATCTTGAAGTTTTGCTCACCTTATGCAGAGCACCTCCTATACTTCGTATTCCCCATCATATGCCATCTTATCGATGTTGCCAGTTGCTGTGCAAAAACAGTAGTTTGTTCATTGTCAGGCCTCATACAGGATGAATGAAATCTCATTTCACACGTGATTGAACTCTGAACTCTGTCTACACATTTCATGGAGTTTGGTTATTAATGTAGTTTCTTTTGAGGTGTATTTAAAAAGAGGAATATTGCACTTGGCCCTTCTGACAGTGTGCGCATGGTCCATGTATTGGTCATGTTTTACATAAATTAATTTCTTAAAAAAATGCTATTAGGAGCTGGAATGAAATTCGAACCTGTGACCTCATACTGTCCAGTTATGTTACCCTAACAACAATCATGTTTGTTTAAAGTCTTTAAATTTACACCTCAATGTAAACTGATAATGATAATGGATATGCTAAGTCCTGATATGTGGTCACTTTAGTACAGTAACAATTATACACCAATGCTGACAGTCTGAAACAAGACCAGATTTGTTGTAATACATGAATTAGAACATTAACAGCAATATTCTATTGAAATAATATAATGGTGGTATGGGGGGAAGGGGTGGGTGAAAAGGAAAAAAAACTATCAAGAAACCTGTTCAGTACAATCATAAACTAACTGCGTGGAGCAAAGGCCTTTTGAAGTTAAGAAATTCCCCACTTTTAATGGACACTGAAGGTTCATTACTGCCTGCACAAGGACTTTTCACTGCATTCTTGAGCCAGATGAATAACTGTCACATCTGCTCACCATTTCTCTGGGATTTTAATATTATCTTCCCATTTTAGATCTTCCAAATGGTTCTTTTATTGAAATTGTGTATGCACTTTAATCTGTCCCATGTGTGCCACATCACCTCCAATCTCAGCCTCTCCAACACATTAAAAAATAAAACATAACCTATATTTAGGAAATAAATTTTCATCAGGTTGTCTTATCAGTTTTCAACATTGTTCATGACATGCCTAGTTTAATATTTGTAGAGAACCTCACAGTTATATATAATTTTGTATCTAGACTGATGCGTGTATACAAATAAATGCACGCAAACACACACACACACACACACAAGTGCTTGCATCATGAATGTGCCATTGAATTCTGCACTAGAATTCTTTCAGGTGATCATTTAGGTCAGTGTTAAGCAGAAAATCAAAATGTTGTGGGACTGATTCTGTCTTTATAGTGAGGGCTGCTGTGGGGAATTATATATATATATGTTGCTGACACATGAAAACTGTTCACTATTGTAGTGATCGAACTTCAGTAGTATGCTGTACTGGTCATTTGGAGAGAGAAAGAAAGAAAGAAAGAAAGAAAGTAATAAACAATGTTTCATTTTGACAGCATTGTTAAGTTACACATTAGTGATGTGAGCTGGTACTGCTGTAATTTGACTGAGATGTTGCTCTTTAGGTCTGGCTAGTGACTGTGGTGTTGCAGTATGTTGGGATGATCAGAATGTATAACATGTTGACACGTGCAGAATATTCCAACATGCATTTTATAGGCTGGTTCTGCAGTGCAAGTACTAGAGCTGCTGTGGTGGATTACCAGCTGCAATATCCACTTTGCAAAACTTAAAATTTCAAAACATTTGAGAACATACATGGAACTGGTGGAGAGGCTGGTTTATTCCTCTGCATAAATAGAGGACATGGCAATGACTGCATGGAGAATGTGGTGTTCTAGCAGCACTGCACTGAAGCCCAAGTATAAAGTATATGCAGAATTGTTGGGATATCTTGCTATCTGTAATTTTGTGAATGGTTGAACTTGTGGCTACAAATTCTGTCTGACATTCTGTTTACAGACAGAGCTCATTTAACTCATGATATTATTACCTGCACAAGAACTTAGGTGTAGAAAAATCTACACGAGGTAGAGCAATGTCATTTTCAACACTCCTTTTCAGTGATGTGTTGTGTGAAGTATTATTAGGCACTAGTCTGATTGGACCACATGTTATTGAGGGATGTTCAACAGCTCTGTGCTCGTGCTCCTGTCTAGAAACTGAATTACCCTTTTGTTTAAAGGATGTTCCTTCTTCAACACAAAAATCTATATGGTTACAACATGAAGGAGCAGCTCCACAATTCAGCAGAGAGGTAAAAGAGTCTTTGGACAAAAGTTGTGGAGGAAGGTGGATGTGGGGAAGTGGATTAGTGGCTTGACCCACCCAGTGACTCACTTTTAGCCCATTAGACATCTTTGTTTGGGGTTTGCAGGAAGTTTATAGTATATCACTTTGGTAAACCATAAATAATGCATCGGTTGGTAACTTGAGGCAATATTGAAGCTGCCATTGGTATCAGAAATACTGGGATGCATACAGTGGCAGCATGCATGCAAATTAATGGTGGGCATTTTGCAAATGTGCTGCAGTAACCTTCAAACTTAAATCTTGTTCTACATTTAAATATGAATTATGATTTAAAATGTGGGGGGGGGGGAGGACTTGAAAAGACATGTTTTCTTCAATGCTATTTTAAGCTAGCATATGACTCGATAGTTGTGTAAATATGATCTGTAGTTTATTAGACACTTTCTTCTACAGGTGACATGTACAGTATGCTGTAGTGAAGTCTGGCCAATACAACATGGAACATTTGATTTATTAGTTATTGTGAATTGCCTTCCTTCCTGGTCACATGATAGTGGGAGGGCTATGTGCTTGTACATCTGTGCGTATATGTGTCTTTGTATGGAGTTTTGAAACCTCTGAATTTTTTTGTATGTAGTGTTGTTCAAAATGAAATTTTAGTGCCATTACTTTTTTTAAAGTTGTGTTTAAGGATTTCCTGTGCAAAAGTAACCTTTTATAAAAGAGTCATCTTTCTGTAGTTGTCTTTTATAATCTGCCAAATAATTTTGTCTTAAATATTGGTAAGTGAGCTCAGTTATTGCCTATAAGGAAGAACAATTGGGTGAGGTGTATTAAATATGTTATATTTTAGTTTTGAATTCGGGAATTTCTGACATTTATATAACTGTAGTTGACATAATATTTGCATGAAATGTTAATGATGATATACACTAAATATTTTTACCTTGTGTTTGAAGTTTCGGGTGTTGTTATTTTCTTGTAGCCATGCCAAATGTGAAGTTGTACAGAGGTATGGAATTGAAGTTACTACCCCCATCTAGCTGTAGATATGTCATGTTCTGAATAACAGCATGAACCTACATCTGTAAACTCCTTTCATATACATTAGTGGCAAAAATTATGGAAATTGTATAAATATGGCAGTTATTTTTCAGAGTTTTATATTGGATTACTGAGAAATTAATCTTAACAGAACTAATGCCTGCCATGCAAGGCATTGAGAAGGTACAGAGTGAGCATTGTTATATTGTTTGTATGTGCATATAATGGAATGCCACACACTATTAAATGAACACTTTATGAAAGTCTAACTTTGCAGAATAAATCAATAGGTCTTAGTAAGAAATTTTACTAATGCTTGTATCAGCAATTTAAATAATTGATTACAGAGCCCATTTGAAACTGTATGGCACTGCACCAAGAATTGATTTTAATTGTCCTGCATGGACATGTCTGCTGTTGATAGTAGGAGAGTGTCAGTTTAGTTGTTTACAACCGTTTATACAGGGCAGGTTTTTCTGTGTTTCATGTTTTTAACAGTCAAGCAAACAAAAAGCATTTTTCTTCACAGAATACTTGTGTTACATTGTGGCATTTCATAACACAGGAAACCTCAGTTATTGATAGTTAGCGACATGAAGCAGCGTACATTATGTGTGGGTGTGTATCAGAAGAGCCATTAAGTGGAATAAAAATTATGCTCTCTTACAAGAACACAAAGTTATGTTTTTGGGAAGAGAGACTGCTGTCCCATGACATATTTGCTGTCTCCATCCACTTTTGCTATAACCCCCCCACACACACACACACACACACACACTGGTGTCATAGGATGGCGGACCAACTCTACAGTTGGTTTGAGGCAGTACTTTTTGCAGATCATATTGTGGTACAACAAAATTTTACTGAAATTTATGGAGATTAAAATGAACATCTTCTTTGCTTGGCTGAAAAATATAGCATCCATAATTCTGGCCACTATTGTACTGGCTTGCAGAATTGTCCTTATTTATAGGAATGCTGTTTCTAGGTACATAATGTTGATTACATACCCATATTTGCCCATTGTACAAGCAGACATTTGTAGAACTTTGTTTATGTTTTGGGGAGTTATAAATTCTGTTTAAATTACTAGTGCATTCATGTCATGAAGTAGCATACAAGAAAAGGAAGGTCACTAATGGAACCATAAGTACATGTTTTTATGTATGTTGGTATAAGGTTTGGAATTATAAAAATGAAAACAAAACTACACTGTATTCAGGAAGATCTAATAGAATTGATGTGGAAACTTCTCCTGTTTCAAATGCATATGCAGTGTAATGTCTTTTTATTTCACAAAAAATCTAAATTATCTAAGTTCCTAATAAAAAGTTAAGGTAGCCTCCAGAATTTTACACAAGGCGTCTTTACAACATGCAAATATATGTACAATTTTTAATATACTCTTTGCTACCATGCATGATATGTGGATAGATTTGTGAGCTGCAGAATGCATACTGGGGGCTGCATGCAGTTTTGGAGCTGGATCAATAATTGAGGTGCTGATGCCACAAGTTTGTTGTTTTCGGATTTAAGTTGAACTGCTTAATAACACATTCATTGTACTTGAATTTCTGTCATCAATGTTAATTATAGTATGTGGTTGTTAGGATGGACAGTGAACTCTATAAACAAAACTTCAAATAAAACCGATCAGATTGTTCAGCTTTGTCAGCGATTATATTGTTCAGTTCTTCATAGAAATTTTGGAATGTGTTTAAGGAATTCGGTCAGGATGGGTTGGTTATTCACCTGGCAAGGGTGTATGACTCTGCATCTACTGTCTGTGCAGAAGCATTGATCACTTACATTAGAGTGACTGGGCCAGCTCCTATGTTCTGGCCGCCAATGTGTTTGATACTAGTATATTTTATGGACATCTTGTTCCATAAATTCAGGTACTAGCATTTCCCCACTTTCTCAGCCCACAAGTTTCAAGATACAGGAACTTGACTGTACTTCAGGAGAGTACACATTGTAATGGATCTGTAGCTTTTATTTTCTCTTTTTATAATATACTGTCAATATTGTAATATTTGTGGGTGTAGACAGACATAATAAATAATGATATAATTTCACGGTATTTCAGCCTGTGGGGATTTGGCTTTTTTTTTTCTCATTTAGCAAGGCTTTATCAAAGAATGAAGCTACTGATGTTTTTTATATTTTATTATAGTACTTTTGTTGCAGAATAAAGCTTGTGTTTTCTGTACCTCATGAAAATTTGCATTATTTGAAAAGTTAACCTGTTTACTGCTTGAATTGTGTGTTCATATGTCAAGAATTGCTTTGTTTTGTCTTGGCTTGCAGCACATCTTGGTAACTGTAGGGTTTTGTACAAATCACAACTTCTGTGACCTGTTTGTAACTGCTTTCAGCTGATATAATTAGGGTTAATTGAATGTTTCAAGATCAATATAGACTTTGTTTTGGAAACAAATATGACTTTGCAGTAGGCATATAGGACAAAATTTTGTAATTTAAGGAATTTGTATGGAAATGTGCTAAAGAATCTGTGATGTGGGATAAAGAATAAAGTTTAATGTAATACTAATGGGGACAAAATTACTATAAAAACGTTTTCCACATAAGTTGTCTTCATTTCTGTACAGCATATTGAATAAACATGAAGTTCCCAGGACAGCAGTGAATGGGTCCTTTAGGTACATATGCATTCCATATATCAAAAATTTAGTTGAGGTGACAATTGGGTGTGGATTAAGTCATAAAAATACAAAGTATGCAAAAGTAGCAAAAGTAAAATTCACCCTATAAGATGCCATGTAGGCACAGATGGGGAGTGGAAGTTAGCTCTACTCATTCACAGCCTAGACGCTAGAAGTGGGGAGGGGGTAGTCAGTGCCACACCCTAGCCACTTTATCCCCGGGAAAGAACTGGTGCACATTGTACAGGAGGCTGGGTAGGTGTTGGGGCCAGTCTGCACAGGTATGGAAAGTCTCACCACTGCTGGAGTTCGAACCCCGTACCGTCCACCATTTAGTGAGTTGCTATACAGACTGCGCCATCCCTGCTGCCATACAGAACTATTAAAATGAAAAAAATATAAGGATTTTGTATGCAGTGTTAAAATGTTACACTAAATCCAGTTTGCACAGCAGGTAATGACAGGGGTGTATATACAGTGTCTTCATGTCATAAACTTTGCGTTGAGTGTGTCTGTACAGTCATGTTCTGCATCTTCCATGTCCTGTAGAGTCCTGTCCATGCTGAAAATCTTTGTTCTGTCCTGGACCAAACTTCTTTTGCATACTATAAGAAGAACTGTATAGTTGTTTGTAGGCTCTGGAAAATTCACTCTGCAATGGCAGTCTTGTTTTTGTTTTCTTATGAGTACATAATATCAAAGAACTTGTGAAGAAGAGCACAGGAAATAAAATGTATTGTATATCATACAGGTTACATTACCATGACATTTTATATAATTGTTTAATTCGTACAAAGTGAAACAAATTTTCATGCGTGAAGGAAATTAACAATTTGTGTCTTAATAAAGCATGTTGTCTTCTTGGATGTGACACTGTGCAACTGGGTAGAAATTTACTGACTTTTCGAGGAATCTGCTGCTTTTAACTTCAGGATCATGGAGGTAACTTTGTGCATGTTTTATGAATGACAGAAATTTAATAACACAGTTTATTTTCTTCATGTTTTAAATGCTGGCATTTGTCTCTCTCTTGTGAGATTCATATTATTTCTGAATATCACATAAATGTGACACACACACACATATGTGCATGCTCAGTGTGAATGTATTTATCAATTTATATCCTGCATTACAATTAATTTTTAACCCTTTCACTGCTATAACTGGCAGACTTGTGCCTTGTTTTATGTAGTTATACCATATTGTGCTGTTGGAAGATAAAAGTGACTGAAGATTGTGCTGACAGAATTAGAGAGGGTGAGACCTAAGTATTGGGAACATTAAAGAAATAAGAGCAGGTGTAATTAGATAAAGAGAGGCAGGTGTGTGTGCTTATCAAGATTTAAACTAGACAAGTTTAGAGAGAGTGGTTGAAGAAGCATAGAGTTGGGTAGGTTATGTTAAGAAAGTAGGATGGTAAAGGGTTATGGAATAAATGAGGAAGGAATATTGTACTACCAGGAACCTTTTGCACGTGTGCTCAAAAACTAGAAGTTTCAATGCGTGTTTAGGCCAACTTGCATTATATTAATCCATATAATTTTTTAGACAGTGGCTGAACTCCATTTACTGAAAATTAGGCTTGCTTACTGTAGTCAGGTGCTACAATAAATAGAAAAGCATGCAGTAATATTCATTTCTTGTATGAATTTGGTCATCACTAATAAAGAATCAAAATATAAATTCTTATATAATGAATGAAAACTAAATGCTTATATTGTTACACATGGTATAAGCCAGAACTACATTTGTGGAGTTAATAAAGTACTCAGAACTTGTGTGAACTAGTTCCTAAAAAGGATTAAAATATCTGTAGTGGTACATTTACCCCCAATGAATAATTGTTGACTGATAAAACATAAGAGTAAGCACTAATTAACTGACTCCATGAAGCATACTTATAAGAAGCTAGTAGGTGCTCAGTTAGTCAAGATATTTTTTTCTTATTTTATTTCATGACTGTGTTCACAAGTACCCATTGCAGCTCTGAATTCCCAGGCAGATTAATGCAGGCCACAATCTTGCATTACATTGCTTTAACATAAATTTTACTATTTTACTCCCTTCTACTCATATGAATCAAAGTAATTTCTTACCTCAGGTATTGCAAACTGTAAAATAAGGTTTGTTACAAAGTATTTTGAAGCTGAGAATGCAGAATAGCAACTTTTTTACATATGTGTAAGGTTAGAAAAGTCAAAATTATCCCAATTGCTTAGCTTCATATAATGAGCTTATAGAGACATACTTATCTTTCAGACACTGTTTGCGTCCAGTCTGGGCATCTGGTTTCTACAGTGTGACATTGCTCGTCACATTTAAGGAGGGGGGGGGGGGGGGCTTTTACCTTTTTTTAAAAAAAAGCTTCCTGGTGTTTAAGTCACAGGAGTTGTTGTCTCTTTGTTTCTTTGAGTGTACTTAAGAAAGATTAGCCTGTCATTTTTAGTATTTATTTTGTACCACTGATATTTTGTATATGTGTTCTGACATAATAGATATTTCTTTCATAAATTTTCATTTTCTGATTTTATTCTAGATTAGTTTGGTTTGTTGTTACTCATTTCAATCAAATATGTGACACAGGACAGGTTAAGTCCAATCGTTTAGTCACAATGTATATGTAAGTGAACATAAACTTATCAGAATTATGTAACACATCTACACCAACAAAGTGTAGAGCACATGGCAACTCATCAACTCTTTGCTTGCTTGTAGGCTAATATCAGCCACATTTAACATGACATATTCTTTCACCAAATAAAGTGCGTATTGTAGCAGAAATGATTTCAAATCTCTAAAAGTTTACTATTGTCCAATTCTTTTTTATGATTAGGCACTTTGCTTTTTAATTTGAACAAATCAAATTGGCTATGACATTTAACAAGAATGAACAACAACGGGATGCCAGAAGTAGTGCTGATTTATTGATCAGATGGATGAAGACAACTTGGAAGACCCTTGAAGAGACTATTAGACGAAGCCAAAGTAGGTCTCTTAAGGCCTAACTCAAGATGGATGGTGATGGTGATGATGCTATATAATTTAATATCAACATCAAGTAAACTTTTTTAAAAGATCAGTGTTGGAGAACAGCACACTGCACTGAACCCAGACATGTTGTACTGAGCCAAAATTGAGTTCTGGTATTATAATTAGCTGAGAAAAGTAAAGAAAAAGTACTGATTTTGTAAGTACATGACCACACCGAAACAGATATAAGTTTAATTCAGAATGTACACTGTGGTGTGGTTACCTACTTTCTGTAGTATCCTGAGCCACATTAGGTTCAAATTTCTGTGTTAAATGCACTGATGGAAATTCAGGAGAGTCCTCCATACTTTTGGGTCTGTTGAGTGTTGACTGAATGTTTTGTTTTGCATTATTTCTTGCATATTTCCACAGTCACAAAACTGAAGTGATATATATAATCACATATACATATATATATATATATATAGTTAGTGTATATTTCTATAAACATTCTTAAATACTGAAGTGATATATGTATATCACATGTACATATTATAGTTAGTGTAAATTTTTGGTAATGTACTTAAAAAGTTTTACAAGGGGAGAATTTAAACGCTATTTTAATAATGGACGCTGCATCAGCTTTCTGTGCTGTTAGTTCATTAGTTCTTGTTTCTGTGCTTTATCACACTTTGTGTCTGATTGACAGAAAAATATTTCCACATAAAACTGCATTGCAGTCCTTGCAGTATGCATCATTATGTTACAGGGGAACTCATAAATCGGCCACACAGTGAAGTGAAAGCCTGGACACCACCTGCTGCTCCTCCACCAGCTCCACAGTCAGCCCCACCTGAATTACTGGAACAGACCTCAGGTTGAGCAGCTAACTTAGCATGATGATTGGCGTCGGAGTAATTTTGCCATTTTTCAGTGTTAACATTTTATATGCATTTGTCATTCAGTTTCGTTTTATATATACACAGTAGTGACCAAAACAAATAAAACAAATGACATTTTCAAAATAGAAATTTAAAAGGTTCTGAAAATGAAATGTTATATACTCATGTTACATAGTATTAGTTTACAAAATATAAAATTGCAAATGTTAACATAATTTATTGCTATGAACCAATTGTCGTTATTAATGTTCTTGATAAGGACTAGCTAGCCCAGCTGAGTTTCCTCCTCCCTCTATTTTCTGCTCCCTTTCCTTCTTCGTTCCTTCAAGGGAAATGCTAGGGCTGGAATAGTATCTTAAAATTGCTCTAATCACATCTTTACACATTATTTTCTAATGATCCTCATCATTATCTTGTAATCTGTCAATATATATGCTGTTAATAAAGCATTATTAAACGAATCAGTAGGTAAACATTAATGACCATGTCATGGCTGAGATTGTTAGTCACCAGTCTGTCACCAAAGAGATCCAAGTTTGATCCTAGTCCAATCCCTGTGGGATTTATAGTGGACAACATGGCATTGGCACACATTTTTCGCTGAGTATTACATATTTATTTGTCAGTATCATTCCACCAATTTGCCCTAGTCTCACTCCATTTATCAGTGCAATGTATTTGTAGCAACTGTTTGCAACATTATTTCTAAAAACATAAGTAGCAAATGTATCTGTGAATGATTACCATTTAAAATCATACTTTTGGTTGATGTGTATGTTATGGTTACAATGCAAAATCTGGCATTTCTTAAATTAATGTAAAGAGGCAGTTAAAGTTAATAATGAGGGATAATTCAACACTATACCTAGTAATTCCATGGAGTTACAAACTGACCCCAATTAATTCACAGAATGTTTTAACAGTTCTGTGGTGCAGATAATTAGTATGTGAATTGTGTCAACTTTTTCTATAAACTAACTAGTTAGTGTGTTTAATTTTATTTTCATTTGACACTTTAATTGATGTTGAACAACTGCTGTATGGAATAACTACTTAGTGTCTCAACTAACTAGTTAATGATTTTAATTTTCTCTTTATTTGACACTCTAACTGAAACACCTCATTGTATGAAATAACTAGGTATTCTATGATCCACCTAAATTATACACTTCGTCATGTGTACATCTTCTTTTCTTTTGTGAGAACTCAAATTTATATCCACTCCAGAGCTGAAGTTTGATTTTTTCCTTGAACAGTTCATTTTCTTTTAATGACAACATTTAACCCTAGTCTACGTATTTTATATTTCAATTCTCAGACCTGGAATTTATGATCTCATTTAAACAGTCACTTTGTGGTAGAACCTTCTGAAATAAAAGAGTTAAATTTGATTTTATTGTTTACTTCTTAAATATCCAGGTCTCTTGTAAAATAATGATAAATAATAATTCTTTTTGTTACAATACTTTCATTGTACACTCACTTACCTGAACAGGATGCTTAAGAAAGAAGCTGAGCAAGTGGGGTCAATACAGTGCATGAAATTGGCAGTCACTTCTAAGAACATTGATTATTGTGTTTATATCATGAAGTATCAAAATATTCTCATGCTCTTTATGTAAATATGAAAACTGTAAGGCATATTAATTCCCTTCTTGAAGTTGGTATCTGGAAAAATATGATTTTGAATTATTTGAATTGTAAAATTTCATTGCACTAACAACTTTTTCCTGTGCATCTCTAATGTTGCTCAGCACAGTTTTGGTCACTGGTGTATATGCTGTACCTGATGTGCAGGAAATTTGAGGAAATGTTAATCTGTTGTAACAGTTTTCTTCATTTGACAATAGTATGGCATCTGCGGTTGAATGTATATTATGTTGTGGCATTGTGCAGGTTGTTTTGCAGGTCTGCTCTGCTAATTCACATATTATTTACATGCTTTTGTGCTGGGTGCTCTTGTTACTTAACATTGCAGATCTTATTCTTTTCTCCTAATAATCAACTGTAGCTTTGTGTAGAATGACAGTTTGTGTTGAAACTTTTGTCTGACAGTTTATTTTAACATGTCCTTTTGTATTAATGTATCTGTGTAAAATGGATGGCAAGCATAACTTAAATATTTTATTGTATTTCCACTTCCTTTTCTGTTGGTCTTATGTGCTCTCTTCATATGGTAGTTGTCAATTAAGGTATTTAAACATTGCAAACATCTCTGATAGTACTAACCTCCTTACTCCCATTTTTAATTTGTAAACATGCTTAATTTCTAGAAGCATTCCTTCGTGTCTTCTCACTGCAACAACATATTCTTTGTTGAGGTGCAGGAAACACATTTCTGTTTATTTTACCCCAGTAGTATGGATTACATGTGCTGAATAAATATATACAGATTTGTCACATTTGACTGCTACATTGCAGAAGAATATACTTCCAATTACCATATTTATTCTGTTATATTTCCTTTTATAACACACATACATTAATGTGTACCTAATCATCTTATAACTAACTTTGTCTTGTTCATATCCATGCACTGATGTCACTATTTTACATAAAAATCTGACTAATGCACTAATATATGTTAATACCACTTTATTCACACTGTTATACTTGAACATGTTTCAGATTTTAAGGGGCCTTCCTCAGTGAGTATTTATATATTTCATGAGCAGGGTCAGCAAAACTGCTTCTTAATCTGATATTTATATCTGGACAATAATGTGGTATTAACATATATTAGTGCGTCAGATTTTTACATAAAATAGTGACATCTTATTACTAGTACAGGAATTCAAATATGAACTTTCATGAATTGAACCAGGAAGTTTCCTGAAAATGAAATACCTTCTTACTTTTGTTGTTTATGTCAATACTAGACCCCATGCAGTTACTTTTTGACACATTTGGACTGCACATAATATTTGGGACTACACTGGTGAAGCTTTACTGAAAGGTATAAAGTTTTACCTGCAAACACTGTGAAGACACGTGTAGGGAGTCAATTGGATGTGTAGGACCCTCATTATTTACCTCGACACTAGTGGTTAGCTTCATGCCTGGGCTGCTTTACCCCTGCGGAAAGGTTTGACCCACTACCCATCGATCAGGAAACTGGGTGAGTCCCAGAACCAGAGGAACTTCTTTTCCCTCTGACCAGGAGGCTTAGTAAAAAATAATTCTTTATTTAATTTTTTAATATTCAAGTATGCTTGGTCTTACACTATTATTTCATATTTGCAGGGCTCTAGCTAAAGAAATAACTATATCTCAAACAGTGAAATTCTTTGTCATTATCATAGTGTATTTTATGTTTCAAGGGGTTTGTAAGTTTTAGTACCGTTCATTTTACTATATACCAAACAAGGTAAATGCTGATGTCTTGAGAAACTAACTCTTCAACCAACAGATTGTGTTGTTGTGCAACCTGACTCTCTGTTTGTTGGACACAGATAGCATCACTGTCACAGGCTAGGTGACCACTGGCCATGGTTGTGATAAAGTAGGTGTTTTTGTAATGCTACCATTTGAATTACACATCACATTAAAATAGATTCATCAGTTACAGTGATTGCAATAAGTGTTTTGTGCATTCACAACATTATTTGCCATAAAAAATGTAGTAAGTATTCACAGGAGCCTGTATTCAGATTATTCTCTTGGGTATGGTACCATGTCAAAATGACACACTAACCAAAGTAACTCAAAAATTATAGTACTGTTTACCATGTGATAAATATAATGTATGAAAGTGAGTGTTATCTCAATTAGAACAATATGACATTCACTGTCACTGCCAGTTACTCGATATCTGAAGTACAGGTGATTCACTGTTTATGTTTCACTGGTTAGCTAGTAACTGGGTGGGTCCTGGAGTGCTACAAATGACTTGAACTGAGAGCTGCCATGTAGCAGTGACTGGACTTCCTGTTTGCATTCAACTGTCTGGTAGCCCCCTGTCAAGTAACTGGTGAGGTGGTGGCATGATCGTAATTGCTGCTATAACTGGAACACTTTATCATCAGTGAAAGTATTCTTTTCTCTTAACCCCTACCCAATTTTCATTTATTTTGTTCGTTTTGGATATATTCGTATTTTCTAAGAACATGGATATTATGTTTCTGAATCTTCTGTGTCTTATTTCCAGCTTCTTTTTCAGAGTTGATAAATTGTGTTTTGTTATTTCTGTATGTTAAACCTATGTTAATTCTCATTTCAACTTTCATGTTAATGTGAGTTTATGGTACACAGAATATGACTTAACTGTTGGAACATTAGAAATCTAGCAAGTTAAGGATTTTTTACTCCTAATATCATTCAGTAATATATAAATTATTTAAAAAATGTGTATAAATATAGAACTAAATAAATATAGTAAGTAATTCAATATTCCTTGCAACAGGCAGTAAGGCTATTTTTTGCCATGAATAAAAAAGTTACCTCCCCCTCCCCCCATGTAACTCCTCCTTCCCTAGCTCTTAGGGCTGGTTACTGAAACCACAGAATGTATGAGATGGTGAGTGATTATGAAGCTGTTGCTAATGTTTGAGGCATTTCAAGACATCTTCTTCTTCTACCTTAAAAATAGGACTGCTTGTAATGCCTCACAAATGCTGGAAGTTTGGAAAATTTAGAAACAGTTTATTTCACATATCATATGTATAGAACTGTAATGTGCGTTATTTTTATTTTAAGTACCTTTCATCTAGAGCAAAATTATTATTAATTTTTAAGTTTGTGATACTTTAATCAGAATATGTAAGTGATAAAACAATGATAACAGCTGGAATATATGCATTCACATTAAATTAAAACTGTGCATGAAAAAAGGAAATGAATGTTGAACAGTCAGTGTATTTTAATTATTCTTCTTTCTGCTTGTATGTATGATGGCTAAAGAGTATTACCGATGCACAACTGCATATCCTTCACTTTTCACTCAATCTCCAGGCTGGAAATCTCCTGACCCCATGACCTCTTCCATTGCTGGGGGCCTTGAAGCTGTCAATGGACTTGAAGAGGAGAAGCCTTCCACCCAACCCACCCAGTATGGTACTTCTGTAGCTGGAACTGCTCTCCACTGTCTAGATGATCCGTCAGGTGGCAGAGGAGTGTCTGGATCTGGGGCACTGGAAACGCTGACCGAGATGAGTGCATGCAGTAGTGGTGAAGGAGGAGGTGTGCAAGATCCATACCAGATTCTGGAGGCCTCTGCTTCCAGCCTACCTCATGAGTCCCCAACAAAACCTCTCCCCTTGGTTTCGCCCTCTTCTGGGCGCTCCCTTGCATCAGATGTGCTGGAGAAAGCTCGGACAAGGTTTGACAAATTTTGGGGAAAGGGTAAGGATTCAACCGATGGAAAGGTATAGGAATTGTGGCACTTCATATTGTCTTGGCATTTCAGTGTGTGCTAAGTGCTTTAATTCAGAGCCTTTGAGTCTGTTGGAGCCCTGTCAAAGACACTGTATTGGCCATTCCACCTATATGTGCCAGGATTCTCTAGTTTGAGCAGTGTGCTGGTTCTTATCATCAATACACACTGTCTCACATGTGCTTGCGCTGACACAAAAACACAAGCTCATTCATATGTAGGTCCCCGGGGCTAACATCTATGAGAATCCTGGTAGGTGTGGAAATATAAGAAGTGCAGTAATGTCGGATGTGAGAGCTTACAGCTTGTAATTTAGTTGTCTTTGATGGTACATATTGACTCGCTGAAATTGCAACCAAGTTCTCAAACTGCCGGCTTAAGATAAGCCATTCTCCCACAGGATATGTTGTATAGTCTGCGAGTTATGCAATTGTTTTAGAGGGCTTTGAGTATATTACTGGAGGAACTTTGGATGCCATTTAACTCTCAACAAAAGTGTGATATTATCTGGCAACAGAAATTTTCTTAGTGCTGGCTGCTTTTAGTCCTGTCAGAGTCTGGTCACTTTCCTCCTTGGCTTGTACCAAAATTCACAGTGGAAAAGGGCCTGGAGTCCTCCATGTTCAGTAAGTAAATACTTGTTGTATTTGGTGTTTATAAGAAGAAAAATTATGAGGTGCATCTATTGGATGCATCCCTCTTGAGAAAGATAACAAGATATATAAAAATGTGTATAAAGAATATAAAGTATTATAACCTTTGTTGAGGCCAGTTACTGTGGAATATGAATTAGTTGAAATGCTTTATTACTTCAACTGCATCATTTTGAAGATTGGTTTGTTGGAGGATGAGGGTGCAGCACCATAGTGGGGCATCTAAGGGAGCATGAATTGATTTTGACATGAGAGCCAGGCTAATATGAGTGTAATTTACAGAATTTCTGTACATGACTATTTTCACACACTCTCCATCAGGTGCCACTTCTACAGGGTGTTTAAAAACGTAAAGATATGTGTTGTTTTCATTTATAGCCATACAGGTGTGATGGAAGGTGCAAGGAGTGAGAAATAAACAAAACTGGGTGAAGTAGCATAAATAAGTTACACACAGGCATTGTGGCATGTGAGGGATGAGTGGGTTGCGGGGAGGGTGGCGGCCAACATACTGAATACTAAAATTTGTTGTACTGTATTGTTCAGACTGGATCCTGTTCTTCTGACAGAAGACAGTATTTTGGACCCCTCTTGTTAGATCTGGGAGTAACTTCATGATGATGATGATGATGATATGGGGTACCCACCGGTTAACTGCACCTCAGATTAATGCTAATATTTTACTTATTTGAGAAGATTTTATAACTGCTGATCTTTGGGGAATGTGAAACTGAAACTATAACATTTACATTGCAGTTTTGCGACCATACAATATAATGTCTAATTATACTGTAATTTCAAAAGAAAAAAAGTTAGAAGCCTGGTGCTCTCAGTTTTTGACAGGGGACCCTTTGATTTCAACAGTTATAAAGGCATATGAATAAATCTGTCATAAATTGTGTCTATGAACAAACAGTTGCAGAAGGAGGCATGATCACTTCTTGCAGTTATAGGAGAGTTGCTAGATTCAATGTAGAATGAAGTGCTTTTCTCAAGCCAGCTTCCTTTTATGTTATGACAGTAACACAGATCAAAATGCCAAATAGACATGAGATTTATTATGTGCTGTACCTTGTATAAGCAATGCAGGATCAATTTACAAACTCTGTGTGTTTTGTTTCCCACAATGTATTGTAATTTTGTTTTACATTTTCCACTCTGCTCATTGTTTCTGCACACTTATTAAGGTTCAGTTTGTACAACCACCTCTTTTTCATTTGCTGATTGGCTTCATTAATGCTGGTATATTAATAAACTGAGATTTACAGATGTGTTATTAATAAAACATGTTCATTATATGTCACATTATTTCACATCAACTAAAATCACTCTGTGAAACAAGATTTTTTTCCTGAGAAGCTAATAGTTGCTGAAGTGGTTAAGAAATTCCTCCCTCAAATTTTGCGGAACCTATAGGATCATTGGTGTATTCAAAAGCGTTCACCACTAAACCCTCTTCTGAACTAACGGAATTACATTACATACATATACATTTCACAGATCCACCATTTGTCCCAATACAGTTGAATATGCAACAAGTCACAAATGTACATAAGACAACATATACAGAATTTATAAAAGGACAATAATATGTGTAAGAACATCAAATAATACAAAAAAACCAATATAATAGTGCTAGAGTACAAAATATAAATCAGTTCAAAAACAGTTTAATAAAACAATACTGCTTTATCATCATGATTATAAATAAGCTCCTACAAACTGTATTAGGAATTAAAATAACTGGTATGAGAGACACTTATGTAACATTGACACAATAAACCTCCTTAAACCTGTCCATCAGTATAAGTCTGTGTTGGAGGAGTTAATAAATTTCTTTTTGAGCATTCTATATATAATTTATAAAAACATTATTTAAACATCCAGGATATCAGTATTTCATTATACACGGTGTATCAATCATACACATTCAGTTTCTCATAACGTTCCACAATAGTCTAAAAAGTTGATTACCGAATAAAATGACTGTTCCATTAGTACACTTTTAAGTTTACCTAAATATTTCATCTTGTTTTGTACCAAGTCAACTATCCAGTTGGGTAAATTGTTAAAACCTTTTATACATCTATAATAGACACCTTTTTGAAGTGTTGACAAGTTTACTTTTGGGACATGTAGACACTTCCTATTTCTTGTAAATTTGTTATGAATTTCACTGTTTGAGAAAAATATGCCAAATTATGACCCAAAAGTTCCATTAAGGGTAATATATATTGCAAAGGCATTGTCAGTTTTCCCAAAGTTTTAAAATGTTACTTTCATGTACTTCGGGGACTAATTCACAATATTGTCCTCACAGTTCTCTTTTGCTGAAGAAAAACTTTGATGGCATCTAGGGAGTTACCCCAAAAGATCATTCCTCACATCATTGCTGAAAGAAAGTAGGCATGATATACTATCTTAAGAGTTTCAATAGTGCTATAATGCTTCAAGCATCTAATCACATAGCATGCCCTGTTTAGTGTGGGTAACATAAACTCAATATGGGTTTTGCATTCATATGTTTATCAGCTTCCAACCCAAGAAATCTGACATTCATTTCCTCTTGTATCTGTTCAGCCCTATATTTAATTCAAAAAGCGGCGTTATTTTGTTGATTAGACTCAAATTTCAATATTTTAGTTCTCTTGAAATTTAAGGGTAGACCACTAGTCATGCACCACTTGTTGATACTGTCAAGTTCAATTAAAGATTTAGATTGATTAGTATGTTGGTGATATACAGTAAAAACAGCAATGGGCCAAGAATGGAGCCCTGCAGTACTCCATTTTTTATTGTTTCCCAACCTGAAGTTTCACCGAATTCATTATGCAATATCTCAACTCTTTGTCTTCTGTTCTCCAGATAAGATGTGAATCAAAGTAACGATGCTCCGTGGATACCATAATAGCAAAGCTTATCTAGAAGAATATCATGGTTCACAGAATCATAAGCCTTAGCCATTTATCACAAAACATACCAACTATTTGTCTGTGTTCATTTAACCCTTTGAACATCAAGTTAAATCCCACATGCCATCTGCTGGCATTATTAGGAGCTCACCATATTCTCCACATTAGCAGGATAAGGGTTAAGACCTTTAAGATATTATCTGTTAGTGAATAAATTGCTGCATTAGTATTACTATTTCTCAAAAACCGAATTGTTCAAGTGTCAAAATATTTTTTACATTCAGGTGGTGGCTTTGAGGCCTAGGTGCATTGGGACTTTGAGGTCCCGAACCCAAGTGCAATCTATCAGGTGTTGGCTTAATCTGCTGTACCTCACTTTTTCCAGAATTTCTGCAAATGTTGTTATTAATGAAATTGGTCTGTAATTAGCTACATCAGTTTTTTTCTCCTTGTTTGTAAGTCAGCATCACAATTGCAAATTTTAGTCATCAGGATAAATACCTTGGTTAAGGGATGCATTGCATATATGACTAAGAGGTTTAGCAATTGCGTGTGTATGGTATTTTAAGATTCTACATGAGATTCCTTCATATCCTGCAGAGTTTATTTTATTGATTCAGACATGTTTTATCTCAGTTTCAGTTGTAGGTATTAATTTCATTTCTAGTATATCATCATTTTCGCCTTCACGTAAAAGTTTAACAGTATTCCTTTCTTTTCAAGTTGTCTGTAGTTTGTCTGTTTGTCTGTTATGAAGTATTTATTAAAGGCATCAGCTATTTCTGTGGGATTATTTATCTGTTTATCTTGTATTCTCCTTTGTGAAATATTATCAGTCTTCTGTATTTTAGATGTTTCTTTTTTGATTACCTTCCATGTTGTCCATATTTTATTCTCTGATTTGTGTACCAATTCATAATAATATAATTTCCTTGCTTCTTTTGTAACCTTTGCTAATATTTTACAGTATTTCTTATAAACTGCATTAGCACATGATTATGTGAGCCTTTGACTAGCATATTTAAACTTCTTTTGCGCTTACAGGATATTCTGATTCCTGTAGTTATCCATTTATTACCATTATTTACATATCACCTTTGTGTTATTGGGAAAGAATTTTTATAATTTATTAAAAATATGTTAAGAAATGCATTGAATTTATTGTTTGTGTTGTCCTGTTTCTATATCTCCTCCCAGTTTTCATTCTTTAATGCTAACTGACAATTTTGTATTGTATCTTCATTAATCTGTCTCGATTAATATTTCTGAACAATATTTTTTGTGCTCACTTGGAAGTTTTCCAATATTGAGATATGACCATCATGATCAGATAGGCCATTCAGTGCTAGAAGAAGATGAAAATTGCCTATCCTGCTCTTATCCCAGAATAAATTGTCTATCAGTGAACCGGAGGATAAGCCTACTCTAGTTGGGAAGTCTATTACTTGTTGTAAATTAAAGATGTTCAGCAACATTTGTAGTTGATCTTTTTTATTATTATCTATAAAATAGTTCATGTTTATATCCCCACATATTATTAATTGAGCTTTTGTATGTTCTAGGTATATCATTGTGGCCTCTAATTGATCTTTGAAACAATTTATATCCCAAATTGGAGCTCTATAGAGGCATAGTATGGAAACTCTTTTAGTCTTATTTCATATTAATATAGCACAGGCCTCAAAAATTTTTTCTTCGCATAATTCATCCCACAGGCTCCTGCCTGTTTGCTTAAGATGCGATTTAATATTATCTTCTCATCTATGCTGAGATATTAAAATGGGCTGTTTCTTTCAAGTTTTCTGACCACAATGTATGTCCAAATATAATTGTTCTTGAAGTCAGTGTAACTTTTGGATTGAGAATACATCGCATTTAGACTCCATTCTTGTTAACAGACACTCTAATATCAAAATGTTTGGGGCACTGTTTTTTAAGCTACATTATGAATTTTAATAGATGTTTTTGTTAAACGCTGTGCATACGTTATTAAATTACAATGTCATGGTTTCTTGATATGGAGGTTTGTCTGAAAATAGTCATATTATGGTTTGAGATTTCATAATGCAAATGTAATTGATGTAAGAATTAGCTGTACTTAATAGCATGTGCTATTACAACTAGGAATTGAAACTTAATCCTACATGAAGATCTTATTTTTGTGTTTACTTGTCACAGTAGTTCCTAGGTAAGGTTTTCATTACCTACTTGCAACTGTTGTTTCTTTTCACCTCTCAGCCAGTCAGATTTATGTAGCCTGAACATGCCTGGTGTAAATAACGAGTTTAATTTATGGAAATGTGTGAAATGTCATGTTATGAAACATTTCCATGTTTTCTCCTCTATGTCTGTTTCTGACCTCTTCATGCATCCCTGTGATGCTGGGCTGTAGATCTACAGGCCCAACTGTCTTGTTTGTAGCTGCGTGCTGCTCCCCCAGTACCATGCCTTCCATGTGTGCATATTTGATATGGTCTAACTGCAGTTCTTATATTCATCATGATTTGCCATTATCTACAAGAGTTCAGATGCGGCTGTGATTTCATATATCAGTCTTTGGTCTGTTGTAACCAGCGCTGCAGAAGATACCACACCACGTAATCATCTGGTATCTCCTTGTTTTGAAACTTGTCACCTTTTTCTACTCCTGTACTTTGTGTTCATAAAGAAGATGGAAAGATCTTGATGCAAACATACCGCTTTACATTGAAATTTCTGTGCACTGATCACCATAATTTTAATCAAATACACTTGCTTCTTCATCTAAATTTAGGATCTGTGAACCTCATAATTTTGGTTTACATAGAACTATAGCACTTTTGTACTAGAATATGCCCAACAGAGTTTCTCTAAATAGACTTTTACCACCAACCATAGGGTGGATGCTGTTTCCTGCAGATTATGAACTGCATAGCCTCATTGGTCACAAAACCACAACAAATCTTACCTCTTATTGCTTTAAATGTGTTTATACATACAGTTTCACTACATACTCTAGCTGCAGTAATCACAGTGGATATAGAAGAGAAATATGGAATCACAGCCCGTAACCAAACCATACACATTGGAATCCATTGCTGGTGTGAGATTTCAATACATATGAATATGGGTGGTAGTTGAAAGTACTGATGATAATTACGTCTGAAAGATTTTTACAGGGATTTAAAATATTGTAGTGACAATTTCTATGAATTTATATGTCAAGAATTTGCTTAGCTGCTTGATGTTGGAGTGCACTGCAGTTGAATTAATGTTGCACTGCTGTAATATGAGTATAGAAGTCATGAATGGACACATTTTATACTGAGTTGTATTACACAGCTTCTAACGCATCTTGAGAGTAAACCTCTAAATTCCAAAAGTCTTGTAGGATAAACAAGAAGTACAGAGACTTAAGTTTCATATGTTACAGAACATGTAACATATCTTAAATCTCCATTATTTCCAGCACACATTCAAGTTAACTTTCGTTTCTCTAGTGTTATGCCAGTATATGTATCCAATAACATTTTAAATCGTCAGTGAGTTTATAAATACCATTCATGAACTCTACATGTTTTGACCCTTGGGCTCCTTAAGACATGGGACATTTGACACACATAAATACAATGTATGCACAAAGTTTTTGTCCTGTTGTTCATCCACTGCCTTTTATGACCATATCATGCTTTGTTGTTATACTTGCCAGACAAAATACCATATACCAAACTATAGTAGAAGTTCATTTATATTAAAATATAATAAATATATTCAAATCTATTCAAATTGTGCTAAAATATCTTTAAATCAATTATTGAGGATTCAGGTCTTCCTGGATATGAAGCTTGAAATTTTAAGCTTACCTCATGAAAATGATGACACTACATTCTTATGATATATCAGGAACCTAACCTAACCCAATCACACAGATTCACTTTCCAGAAAACCTGAATCCTTGGAAACAGTGCTGTGAGAACCTCAAATCTCACCCCCTACTATTGCATGTCAAGTTCTGTTTTACTGTTTTGTGCTCTTTTGGGATTCCTGGAGCTTTTAGAATGTATACAAGTATAAATTTAAACATATTTTCAAATTATGTTTTCAGTTATTGCCATAAATATATCAACTAAAAAAGTAATATGTAAACCTATATAAATTTGCATTTAATTGCATTTAAAAAAAACTGTCAATTCCATACAAGCTCCACTAAAACTGAAAAGCTGGGGCAGGTTTGTTGTATTATATTCCAGTGTAACATAATTTAAAATATTTTGACCTAACTAAACTCCTACTGTGGTTTGGTACATTCGAATCCACCTATAGCAACATTGGTTTATACGACACTTACCATACAGAGTCACTTACTCTGTGGTTCCAATTCATTTGTCACTTAACCATAACATTTTACTGCTCAGTTATAACAACACTTGTTTATACCAACACAAACTAATCAGTCTCTTTCATGACATTATATTCAAGTTTGTCTGCTTTGTATTTGAGAAGTTTAATTGTGATGCATGATATGGAAGAAGAAGACAGGATGAACATTCATTCCGTTGCCATGTGCAGAATGCGACGATTCCTTGCCATTTTCAGGAGCTTCTTCCATTCCTCTTTGTTATGTACTTTTTACTGCCACCCTTCTCCACCAACTATTCTTCAATCCTCTCTCACCTCATCTTGCCATCTATTTCTTAGTCTTCCTCTCAATCTTGTTGTTCCAAAATTCATATACAATACCCTTTTGGGAATTCTATTTTCTTCCATTCTCTGTACATGCCCAAACCAACGTATTCTATTTAACTTTATTGTTTCTATTACAGTAGATTTTTTAACACTTGCATAAATTTCTTTATGGGTTAATATCCTCCAGTTTTCTTTTTCTTTGTCATATACTGGGCCCAAAATTCTTCTAGACACTTTCCTTTCAAAAATGTTCAATTGCTTACCATCTCTCTTTATTAGTGTCCAACTTTCTGATGCATATGTTAACGTTTTGTCTAGTATTGTGTTCTTTAGTCTTAATTTTAGTTTCTTTGATATGTTTTTATTTTTAAAAAAATTGTTATAGCATAAAATATGTTTTGCTAGCATTTTTATCATTTGGTTATTGCTATCTTTATTAAGTATAACTCCTAAATATTTAAAATTTTCCACTCTTTCAAATTTGTAATTTTTTTTTAATGTCCGATTTTATTTTTCTTTAAACTGTTTTTCCTTTCCACTATCATATGTTTTGTCTTTTCTTGGTTTATCTGTAGTAGTCCAAACTTTCTGGCAATGCTTTCCATTTCTACAAAAAGTTTTCTTATTTCTATTTCATTTTTTCCAGTTAATACACTGTCATCTGCATATGCTAATATATCAAATTGTTCTTTATGAAGCTTTATATCACTAGGAACCATTTTTATACTTTGTATCACTTTTTTAATGCCAAATTAAATAATATTGGTGATAAGGGGTCACCATTTCAAGCCTGTTTTATTTTCAAAAAAAGATGACACTGTTACTTCTATTCTAACCACACTTCTTGTCTTTTGTACACATGTTTTACACATATTTATTAATTTAGTGGGAATTTTAAATTCTTTCATACATTCCCATAGTGTATCTCTATGTATAGAGTCATATGCCTTTTAAAAATCAATAAATAAATATTGTACACTCTGATTATATTCCCAAAGTTTCTCGTTTATTATTTTCAATGCAAATATGTTGTCAATTACAGACCTTCCATCTTTAAATCCATTCTGACAGTCCCCCATAACTTTTTCAATATATGGCTTAATTTTTCCCAATATATCTGACAAAATTTTGTAAGCTGCATTTCCAAGTGCTATTCCCTTGTAATTATCACACCTATCTCTGTCTCCTCTTTTGTGTAGGGGAACTGTTATTGTTTCTTTCCATTCTTCAGGTATCCTTTCCTCCTCCCAGATTTGTCTTACTAGTTCATACATTCTATTCAGTAGTTTATTTCTTCTGTATTTTATTAATTACGGATGCATTCCATCAGTTACAGCTGCCTTGTTATTTTTTAAGTTTCTTATTGCCTCTTTTACATCTTATATAGTGAGGAACATTTTTAATTTTATTGTTCTTCCAAATGATGGGACATTGTAATATTTTTAACATTGCAAAGAGACACTAAAAGTCCTGGAACTACTTACAGTAGTGATGTTTAGTACACCTTTCAAATCTCTAGTTCAGTTTTCTTCAGAGGACTGAAACATATTTCACTCTGTAGCAGCATGCCTGTGTGAATTTCTACTACAACTTCAACTTCACTAAATTCTTTATTTCCTTTTTTAATTAATTCCCTTGGTTCTTCTGTGTTCAGTAATTTATCAAAATATTCTTTCCATATTTCTGCTTTCTCCTTTGTATTCATTGCCAGTTCTCACTTTTTGTTCCTAATTATGCTAAATTTATGTTGATATTCTTTCTTAAATTGTTGTACTTTTTGATACATTTTCCTTGTGTTATTATGCTTCTGATCTTCTTCTGTTGATTCTGTTACATTTTTCATGTATGTCTTTTTCTTATTCCTAATTATTTTTTGAGCTTCTTTTCTTTTGTGGTGATACTCCTGCTCTTCCTTCTCCCTTCTTCCTTTTATCAACCACTTTTCTCTTGCTTTCTTTATTTCTTCTATTGCAAATTTGCACTCCTCATCGTACCATTTATTTTTAAATGTTTCTCTACCTTCATCCTTTTCTATAAACTGCTGTTTAGTTTCCTTGAGTATTGTTGTAATGTTTTCCTATTTTTCATTAATATTATTGTCCATACTATCTTCATTGTCCAAATTTTCCAGTATTTCAAACTTATTAGTAATTTCTATAGCATATTCTTGTTTCCACTTTGGATTTTAAAAAATATTCACCATTTTTCTTTTCTCATATTTATTTTCTGTTTTTACTCTTAATTTCACTTTAAAATATATGACAACAGAACAAAAATTTTGTGATACACCATGCATTTTGGTAATGCGTAACATTTTGTTTTTTGAGGTACATAAGGGTGAACACCTACTGAGATATTTAGTATGCTATGCTTAGATGATTTAAAATGTTACCTGATTGTAAGACAAACTGCTATGTAAACTGTCTGGTATTCTGAAAAGGGCCCCATGTCCTACCTAAAATTAAATTCTGCAGTGTTAGTGACATTTTCTATGCTGATGACTGCGTTACATTAAGATCTGTCTTTTCTCTTATACTCATAGGCTGCATGTAATCTGAAAACCAGGGGACAAACACATCATATGAAACCAAATGAATCCTGCATGTTTGCTTGTGCAATTGTAAATCCTATACCTTTATGCATGTGTTCAAAATTGAAAGTTGAAGTGGGAGGGAACTAATGATCACTTGCTTGCATTTATTTTGAAGAAACCACTCACATTTTTGTGTTCAAAAATGAGATGCAAGTACTCTCCTGGACATACAGATAAAAAAGTTGGTCTTAAAATGTAATGTGTCATCGTGAGATCTAAAGTATGAAGGTTAAAGTGAGGAACATTTTTAATTTTATTGTTCTTCCAATTGATGGGACATTGTAACATTTTTAAATTGCAAAGAGACACTAAAAGTCCTGGAACTACTTACAGTAGTGATGTTTAGTACACCTTTCAAATCTCTAGTTCAATTTTCTTCAGAGGACTGAAACATATTTCACTCTGTAGCAGCATGCCTGTGTGAATTTGTAAGCACTGATGTGAATAAATTCACTGAAATGAGAAGATTGTCATTTGCTGAACAGATTAAACCTGAGGATAGCAGTAATGCACTTGAATTGTATTCGCAAGAAGCATGGTTCAAATATCCACCAGGTGATCAGCTATCCTAATTGAGAAATTTCATGGTTTTCCTTATTCTCTCCAAGCAGATTCCCAGATAGTACCACCATTAGGCTACAACTCCTCTCCAATCATTTCCATTTCACCAGTCGTCTTACAATTCAGTGCTCTATGGTCTGAGTACAAACAACATTGGAAAGTAAACAACCAAGGAATAAACTAGTGTTTTAACAGATCAGAATTTATAGTTCAGACTTAACATAGAAATTGAAATGTATGGGCAGAAATGAAAATGTAGAAGTATCTTAAACACAGCATTCAAACCTTACAGGCCACTGCTTTGGTTATTTTAATATTCCTGAATATTTTATCCTGTATGTACTATAATAGCTACCCCTAATATACAATTTAGTGTTGAGTGTGTATATAACATTAACTTGGTTTTTTGTAATTATGCACTGTACTAGTGCTTGTAACAGTTTTGATCTTGGTATCCCTGAGAAAGTTTTGGCTGTGAACGTAAAGAAGGAGCAGTCAGACAGTTGTTTGTGTATAGTATAATTTGTTGTGCTTTCATTGCTCTTGTAGTGGTGCTAGATGGGAGAAAAGAAGAATGTGATTTGTGTAATTATGACTGATAGGAACACTACGTAAGGTAAGATGGTGCTAGAATAAAGTTCTAGATGACCCTGCTATTGGTTTCAAGTGGTATCTCGCACACCGAATGTAAGGTAATGAAGTGTGTTCTACCATAGAATAGGCCATCCACTGCAGAAAAATTTCCAACGCAAAAAGAGGCAAAGTGGTGTAAGTGTGGCAGTGGTTGGTGGAGCTAGCAGAGACCAATCCACACTTCTGACACTGGAGGTGAACATGGTGAAGGAGTCGAATTTGCGCGCACGGTATAGAGCTCCGAACATTGTCTCCACCAGGTAGATAATATAGTGCACCTTTCGGTTATAGGTACTGAGGGACAGCTTCACGTGCTCCGACGTAGCCCCGATAGTACTGGTGTGATCGCCAGTGCGTGAATCAACGAAGCCGACACTGTGTTTCACAACGTGGTGCATGAACTCCCCATCGCCGAGACGAACGTAGGCCTCCAGCAGTCACTAATGACAGTGGTGCTGGGTAGGATCCACGTCTTGATGATGCCCAGCAATGTCACGGCGGAATGATCGGGGACAGGTACAAGGAAGGTCCTTCCCGAGTTCTGCTTGACACCCACAAACACCCGCGTAGTTGTGCGCAGCCTTCCGCGATTGTACTTTGCGCCTCCTAAAGCAGCTTTGCTCGATTTCCAGAACCCCTTGTCAGCCCCTCCCCCCTTCATAAAAAACAACAATGAAGTCCAACATTGCCTCACGGCAGAACTGCCTCCTTTCAGCACGGTATGATGGTCGACTTGGAGTTCAAAGCGTATGGTTCGAGCGGAAATGAGGCGCACGGTGCAGTAAGGCAGCATCATGATGTTCATTAACCGGGATGGGGCGTTCTGATAGTTCAAAGAAGCGGTCCGAATTCCTAAGATTCAGGTGTATACCACAGTGAGTTACTCTCACGAGAATGTGTGTGTGTGCTTCATCACTAACACGAGGAGGACGTGTGTCCGCTGAGGTGCGCTAACAATCGGATCAACAGACATATATGCTGACGTATAAATGTACCATTTAATAGCTAATTAGTTACCTGGGTTGCATAAACAGAAAGACAGTGGTACTAAATAAAAATTCAGATGTGACCAACAAAAAAACTTATCAGATTCGATGAACCCCATCCGTATCCCCGAAGAAGTCTCACCTACTATACTGAGCTAGACAGGGCACAAAACTTACATAGGGTGAGTGTGTACAACATGCAGGGTTCAATTTACAGAATATGTGTAATGAATGTTTTATGTTAATCAGTTCTAATCAAAATATTCCGCCTAACACAACTTTGTTTTTTTATTTGTTGTTTACTGCAGGCGGTACGCAGTATGCTGCATGCCGTCACTTCCATGCCGTGTTTTTACAAGCAAAATCTAGAAGTTTTTCACCGTTACGTGCATGCAGGGATTGAGATCTCAGTCATTTATATACACCGACTATTTGCAGTAGAGAAACAAATAACCAAACTTGTGTTACATGGACTTTTTATTGATTAATTTATCTTACACACAACGGAATGAAATATATCAAAGTTAAATCTCCTGTGTTAAGAGGAATACTGAGTTCTGTTGAACTACATGACAATATTTTGTTTGTACTTAAGATTGCGTTCCAGTCTGCTCGGCACTGTATTTTAGGACAACACACCTGTCACCTTCTCTGAAGTCTTTTGTTCCTTTATAATCTGTAGAAATATTCTCCCGATGCAGGCCTGGTCAAACGGCAGTGCTATGTTGCCCGCAGAATAACGTTCAAGACGAGGAAAGGTCTTTCAGTCCTTTTGCTGACAAAGCAAGATAGAACATCCAAGCAATTTTGGAGTTCTTTTTTATGGAGACATATATATAACTTTATTAATTCATTTTATAAATAGGTGCCAAAAATAGCGACATTCTAGCCTATTTTCTGAACTAAATATTTTATAAATTTTTCCTATTATTATCAGTTTCTTTTATTTTTATAGCACATGGAAAAATACACAATTTTTTATATTTAACATAATTATTGGAAGGACTGTACTGAGTCTTTCGTCATTCTGTTTATTGAGTTACATGTTGTCCGCATGCAGACCAAATTTTGCCGAAGTTGCCCGCATTACATAGGAAGTTGGGCAGTTCAAGCCTAATGTGTATTGGCAGTTCTTAGGATTCACACAAATAAAAACTTGTTACGATGAAAACCGCATACAACAGAGAGACGAAAATGCTTATGTTAGAAACTGGATACCACTGAGCTGCAAGTTGAAGATATCCTACTGAGGGACTGATGGCTGTTGTAACTATTCAAGAAATTTCTTGCTTTTTATTGCCCTCGGCATGCACTAGTGCTTATGAATAACACGGCACTTGTCCGTGTCTTGAGCTGGATGGAATAGGGTCCACACCCTCCCACGCAATCTTTTTAAGTTCACTTTTTATATTTTAGTCCCCTCTAGTCCCACCTTTTCAAAGCAGTTCGTATCTTCCAGGTCCCATCAAAACCTCGGGTATGAATTTTACGTTTCTTCCCATGCGATTGACATGTTCAAAACGTAGAGTTCCTCATGACGAAATCTCTTCAAATCTCGATAACTTCTCTTCTCTTAGGTTCAAATACTCTCAAACCTTTTTTTTTACATCCGTACCGCGCATCTTGATATTATCAAAGTTTTTTATTCACCCACAAATGCACAAGTGATTGTCTTAAAAAATATTAACATTTACATTAAAATAGCTCCGACATGTTTCGGTGCAGTCACACCAAATTCAGGGAGCGCATTGACTATTTAAACAAAGTATAACTTTAGCAAGCACGAACAATGCGCTCCCTCAAGATGGCGTGACTGCACTGAAACATGTCGGAGCTATTTTAATGTAAATATTAATATTGTTTTTTTAAAGACAATCACTTATGCCTTCGTTGATTAATAAAAAAACTTTGGTTCTCTGAAACTTCTTCAGTCCACTTTATTTTCTTAACGTAAGAGTCAAATCTGAATAATCACGGGACGTGTTAAAATGTTCAGAGCCTGTAGTACCGTCAATGTAGCTTCTAGATTCGAGCCGGGATGTTTCAACATTACAATGACTGGGTCTGGGCTGCCGGAGTTTGATCTATTTACGAATCTTTTCTGTACGAAGCACGTAGCACGCATGGGGGGATATTCTGAAATGTATACAGTTTTATTGAGGCTTGAATGGTAGGAAATACAGCTGTTGATGAGAGATTATTAAAATATTTAAGAAATAGAATGATGCGGGCTGTATTAATCGGGTTAGGAATGGGGAAATATGGAAGGATTTTATAAAGATTATGGTAAACCCTGGAGTTCAATAAAATGCAGATAATTTCTTGATGAATCAGACATTACCTTTAAATGCGATACTACGCTGTGCTATAATTAAATATAACTAACATAAATGACAGTGGGCATGGAATTTCCTAACCTTCACTCTTTCCACTACACAAGTAACAAATAAGTAGTACTGTTGCATTCGTGAATAAAACAGGAAACACAAAGAATTCGAGTCTCTTTGTCGCAGCTTTGTGATTAAGGACTCGTTATGATACACAACGCTGCATCAATGGATAATCAGCGGCGACGTTTTGAAGGATCTAGAAGTCTAGACCCTTGACGATGAAGGCACTATGTTCTTTCGAAACGTCGAAACCAGTGACATGGCGTCATATCCTATAAGAACGAAATTCTAATTAATAAATTCCTAACTAAATTAAAGTTGTAAATCTGAATTCATTTTACAGAAAACTCTCACTGGGAGTCATCGACGAACAATCAGATATCAAAACAAAATTTTCAGTTTCGAACTCTTGAAGTTTAATGTATAAATGTGCTGCGTTGCATCTTGTCTGATTTCATCAAAACCAAGTATATAAATCTTTAGATAATCTGTGAAAACTCTGTAACAACAGTGTGTCTACATTCACGAAAGCCTGAACGTCATAGATCCTCTCTTATTCATACTTCAACGTAACTGAGTACAAGAGACCTTGGAATACTAAAAAATTAATTCATTACGAAACCTCACTGCGAAGTCGACAACTCGTGACGTGGCATGGACTATAAAACATTGCAGCGCATGGATAATTTCCAACATCTTTATCCGTATATATGAAGTATTACACAACGTATTGTATTATAAAAATATTTTACATATTATATGTACTTTACATTATATACTTATATTTTTTTATTACATATAATTATTATATTAGATATTAATAAGATATTTCGTCAACAGTGGATTCCCTGCTTATCCATAGCCAGTTCCACAAATGCTAAGTCAGTGAAGAATTTTTGTTAAAACTATTACCGCAGAGTCCTTCAACAACTGCTAATATTCCTGTAATTTGTCAATAAATGCTTAATCGTTTACGTTTTGAACATTGCTGTCTTGATAGGACAATGCTGAATTATGAAATTAAAAATTATCACAACAAAAAGGTGAAGAGACTATAAGCAATCAGAACTTCTCCGCATTTGGAGGCTTCAGGTTGAGTTCTTCATTTGGCTGTCAGCTATCTCAAATGAGGTCTTTCATGGTTTTTATCAATTACTCTAGTACGAGACTGGGATTTACCACAAAATAGGCCAAAGTCAACTCATTCTACATCCTTCCTGATTAATAATACTTACGGTCTTTCGACAATACATGAAATACCTTAACTTAAGTATCGGTGAGTAGTAAAGCGAACGTGTGGACCAGATGAGAGCGAGAAACAAGCAGGTGATGTATGGACAACTGGAAGAACTGCTTGAATGAAACGGTCACTTCTAACATATATTTTTTTTATGGCGCAACAGCCCCCAGTGGGCCAGGAACTCCTCATTGTCGAGGCTTCGCATTCACGCTCATACACACTACACTCGGTAGGACTCCTCTGGATGAATGATCGGCCGGGCCCAGAGACCTGACAACATACAAGGCTTACACGCGACAGACATCCAACACCCCGGCGGGATTCAAACCCACAATCACAGCAAGCGAGCGGCCGCAGACCCATGCCTTAGACGGTGCGGCCACTTGAATCGGCAGAATGTAATTTAATCCCGGTCAATATTTTCGTCATCTAACTCCGAATGAAATTAATTTACTAAAAAGTAAAAACGTTTTCGTTTAAATTTATAAATTTAATTATGCCTGAAAAAGGACAACCAAAATGAAGAAAAACTTCCCAATTGTGGAAGCCGAGATAAAGATTTTAAAGAAATTTTCTTTCCATTGTTTTTATTATAAGTTCACTTTTTCACTGAGGGAAAAAATAGAGGAAAAAGAAGTAATATATTAATGTTTCCTGAATAGAATCCATTGAACTTCCCTTCATTACTGTATTGCTCCAAATTAAGTTCACAATATACTTAACTTTCTTTCGAGTTGGGTATGCAGCAGCTGATCGCACTCAGCATCTCAAACACTGCCACAAAGTGCAGTACAAAAAATTTGATCACGCAATATTTTTTACTTTATTTTGTTTGTACACTCCCTTGCTTCATATGCGAATGTTTGAAAGGGCTCAGAAGCACAGCTTCTACTGCTGAATTCTGTTTTATGACACACAGAAAACTCGAGACGTTTATGATCGCGTATAGACTGGCAAATATTCTCTAACGTCTCGGAGAACTACCCTCTATCTTGTGGTTCTTGGACACCGAAGATAAAGGCAGCAAGCTGCCTCATGACGTTTGTAAAAACCATTTGGTAGGGCGTCATATTCCAGAAGACTTGAATATTCATAAACGTCAAATATCGCGTAGAGAAGAAAACCAACTAGATGCTACTGAATGGTTTATTGCACTTGCACTTATAATCTGCTCAACATGTTTCGGGCACTTATATGAGACTAAACTTGTGTTATTACCGCATATGGTGTGTAACACCTTGGTTGCTAGTGGTCGGCGGTCAGGTGCAGGGCCGCAGGCTATCCGTCCGTGATGAGGGAAGCTGCTCGACTTAAGTCGAGCAGCTTCCCTCATCCCGCTTCTGATGCTGACATTGTTGCTACTATTGATACGGTTGTTACTGTTGCTAATACTGTCGCTGTGACTACTGCTGATATTGCTATTAATGCTACTGGTAATATTGCTGATGTTACTACTGCTTTTGGTGCTGCTGCTGCTACTACTATTACTACTACTGTTGCTGCTAATCTTTGTGACGAGTTTGATGGCTACAAATCTGAACAGCTGTGTCTTAAAAAAATCTGCCCGGACATAAATACTGAGAGGAAAGTCGGGATCCTGGCATTGCTTATTAAGCCTTTGCTCTATTTCAGCAATTCAAAGATTTTAGCCTTTTCAGTGTCATTGGTAATTGGTATGATGCAGTTTCAAATTCACATCATCAGCGAATGCATCTTCTTATAAAGTGCTACAACCTATGCAAGGTTCTGGCTTGCTCAACCACTTTCTTCCAGCTATTTATATTCTGTGCTACTTTCTTCCAATTGTGTATGTTTATGTTCTTTATATCTTCCAAAACGTCATCTTCCCAACATGTTTTAGGTCTTCACAGCGAATGTATGTGAAGTCAAACTCTTTATGTATGTGAGTCCGTGGAATTAATTGAAGGCTGTCATGAGTTTCTGGAAGAATATAAAGACAGTGGTTTACAGAGAGTTATTTCAGCAGCTGCATATCTTGCTACTCATCTTCCAGTTGAACCCGAGTTTTGAAATGTGAAAAGAATATGCCACATGAAATGTCATTTTCAACATGAATTTCACCAGCCAGTCGTGACACCACAGAATAAATTGGAAGCCGAGTATTTCACAATGTTTTTCGGTACTGCTTTGATGTCAAAGGACTCTAGCAATTACATCAACACATGGGAACTTGAGGTTTCCTGTACCAGATTACTGCAAAAAGAAGGGCTTATAAAACAGTTCAGATCTAGAGTTCGCATCAACTGTCGGATGGGACGCAGATTTCAAAGAAGCCTGTCTATGTGACATATTGGCATTCAAAGTTTTATGTAGAAGCTTAAAAAACCTATTACACTCAATATTTTAAGTTAATGAAAAAGTCAACAAGGAAGATACATGTGGGTTTTTTTGAAAGTTGTGTTAACCATGCCAGCATGCCAGTTTGCAGCACCAGGGGTGAGAAGACTTCTTCAAACCTCGTGAGTAACTAACAATCATCAGTGTCTCTTGAAGGATTTGAGCCCTGTAGCTACTCCTTCAATAGAAAATACTTAAAACCTCAGTTTCTCCAGCATGGTGAAAATTTTTCAGTTGTGAAGGTGAGAAAAAGTCATCTTGTCATTGCAGCCATGGAGAAAAATATTTTCCTTAGAGTAGATACACACACACACACACATACATATATGGCTTAGGTTGTTGCTGTTTTCATTGTTGTAAGGTTCAATCTCATTACCCTTTATAAACTACAACTATTATGTAGTATTTTCTTCTATATATTTTTTAAAATATTGCTTGACAATGGCTTCATTACAGGCCAAATATGTAACCATGTTGTGCAACAAAGTAGTTTTATTTTATCAATAAAATTTGTGTTGAGTGAATTAACACCATTTTTGATCTTGTAATACAATTTAAAATCTCTTTCTTAAGACTGTTATGTGCCTGTTGAAAATAATACAAAGTTATACAGTTGTTCTCAACAACAAGTTTGGAAAAGGGAGAAAAAAGGAAATGACTATTTTTTTATTTTTGAGCACAAATTTAATTATTCTTGTACCCTCCACCATATAAGGCTCTATCCTACATGGAACAATACAGCATGAAATTCATTACACATACGAGAACTGAAGCTTTCACAGCAACTGACTGTAATAAGGTATTCTTGGGTAATCAGGCATGTTAGTATGGTATAAATTTCCATTTTATAATCATTGTCTTCGAACAATAAAACCAGGCCAAGAGAGCAGACTGAATGTATACACAGACCAAAACTCTCATTGTACTCCACCAGTCAGCCCCTGATAGACACAGACAGTGCCTGAAACAGAAACTGATCCCATACTACGGAAGCTGATTGCTCAAGAAGCCTTCATTGCAGTTATACTAGACTGATGCAACTGCATTTGATAAAAATTTAATTTACTTTTCCTTTAATTATCATTGTACTAAAATGACAGCTTTTCATGTGTCACATGTATGATACATATATGATACGATCTCTGATCAGTACAAAAACAGAAATAAAAAAAGAAACAAAAAATATTTGTACTTGCATTTTTCATATGTTATTGTTCAATCTCTGGTTATGCACTGTAAACATTGAAGATTAATGATATACATACATTTTGCAGTGAAAACTGAACATCTGTTACTATTAGTTCTTATCACTACAAACTAAAAATCCTCTACCATTAAAAACTAGGTACCATATATCTGTTTGTTGTTTCTGATGGATTAATCTCTAAGTAAAATTCTGAATCCAAATTGGAAGGACCCAGTATTTACTTCCATTTTCAGTGAAAATTGGGTATAGTCACATCTTCAAAAACTGAAAGTGGTCCCAGATGATTCTGAATTATTTATCCTGGCAGTGCTGAACTGCCCATGCACTGTGCAACTTGGCATTTGTCAACACTTGGCAGCCCTGATGTATGGGCATTGGCCTGCAAGCAGAGTTTTCACATCCACCTAAGCCACCCACTGTTGTTTTGCTGGCTGTCACTCTACAGTGTCACTGTTACTTGTCACTGTCTCAGTACATACACACACACACACAAATTATTGTGAAGTGCATGAAAATTGTTTCTTTAAGATGTATCTGGTTGCTGCTAACAACTAAGGTCATTGGAAATTTATTTGTGAAGAGTTGGTGATGAGTGAAATGAATAGGCAGCCATGTCACACACTACCAATGCAAGAAATATTGTAGAACTTTTACAGGAAATGGTAGATGTGAAAGCTGCTAACTGCAACGCTGCAGTACAGAATGATCCATCCAATCTAGTGATGGGTAAAAAAGTTGTGTGATGTCCACTACCAGTTAAGTTCTGTACTGTTGTTTTAATATGTTGGTGAGGTAGTGCATCTCATGGTTGGTCATGGTGATAATAACAGACATCAGAACGAAATGGGTAGACCGCATATTGTAACAGCAATGGTACACTTGCTTTTGTCAGTGTTCAGAGTTTTCATTACCATGAAAACAAAGAAATAGAGCTGATTTTATAAGCTTGTTTTGCACACTGAGCTCAATACTCATTGCCAAGTAGCTATAATGTACATGCAACTTAGGCCTGACGAATGAAATTATTATAGTTTATATGAACCATCTGACTAAATTCATTTTGTGTTCTGCAGGCTGATGTGTAGAAAAGTTGCCTGTCACTTGAACAGTATGTTTCAACATTTTTGTCCTCCATGTATTGCATACAGTGACACTAGCAGGGAGTTTGCATTTCAATAATACTGGAGCTGTAAGAATTTCAGATGGAATTTGCAACAATTCTCGGAAATCTACAGCATAGTCACAACCAAGAGTGTGCTGAACAAGTAATGAAAGTGTGAAAAATATGCTGGTTGCTTGGATTAAGGTTTATCATTCAGTCACTACCTGAATATATTGAACATGGTGTTTGGTACAAACCAAAGTTCAAATAAGGCAATGATTGATACTGATCCCAGAGTTTGTCAAAAGCTGTCCTTCTGAAGTGATATATAAGCTTACAACAACAGAAGTATGATATGGCAAGATGTGAAAAACTGATGTTTTGGCTATTATCAAGGAGACAGTACAAAAAATTGGTACACAAAAGGGACGAGCATCAGTGCAAACTGGCATAATGAATGGCACTACGGACAAAGTAAATTAGCTCACAGTTCATGTCAACTGTCAAGAATAAAGAATTAAAACATCTCAGTAGAATGAAAGTCCGAGTTTTAACAAAGCAGGTACAGAACATCAAACACCCTTACAAATGACATAAGCTGAAATTGGATAGTGTCACTGCTCTTATTAGTAACAAAGACATCAAAGTCATTGCAGAATGTTCCTAGTGCAGCTTTAACCCTTTAAACGCCGAGTTAAATCCCAGCTGCCATTTGCTAGCATTATTAGGAGCTCACCATATTCTCCACATTAGCAGGATAAGGGTTAAATAGCAGTGAGAATGGAATGTATTGACCGTGAACTAAAGTTCGTATCTGAATGTGTACACAGAAACTCATTGCAATACTAGCAGAAAAATTTTTATCGCCATAACAGAGGCTGATGAAGGAACTGAAATGTCTTTAAGGCATGTTGTAGTGCTGTCTGTTAGTTCTTCTCGAAGAACAAGTCAATGGGAATTAACTTGAAACCAACCCTGCAGTTCACATTGCCAGTTCATATCTGTGGGTTTTCCTTTACATTATATGAAATTTGTTCCCAATCATTCAATTTTCATTCTTTTTACAATGACTTTAGTATGATCAAGTTTTCATAAAATGGAATATGACTTGTCTGTTTTGCTGTATGTTCTGTACCAATGGCCTAAATAGAACGTACTTGATAAATATATTTTTTTTTGTCTCTTTCACGATACCTCCTAGTCTTTGGAGACTAACTAGGTATTTTATTCTCTCCTAAATTGCTACGTTGTCTATTTGCTGCAGGTGTCGCCCAACGGTTCAGCCTGCTTTATTCTGGCTCATCATCATTCTTGAGGTTTTTTTTTTCCTAGATCACACACGACGACGCATCACAATTGGTAGGACTCCTCTGGACGAGTGATCAGTTCGTTACAGAGACCTATACCTGAACACTCACAACAGACCAAACATCCATGCCCCCGGTGGGATCCAAACCCACAATCTCAGCAGGCGAGCGGCCGTAGACCTACGCCTTAGACCGCGCGGCCACTGGGACCGGCACTTGATAAATGTGGGACACTTCTCTCGAATTATGAAAAAACCATTAATACTAATTAATGGAGATGTGATAAGAACTAATTTTTGCTGAAAAGAGGTGTGGACATGTATAGGCCTTCCAACTTCAGTTCAGTTTTTTACCAACAGGTGCAGTAATTTCTAATTTTTTACTGGTTAGAACTGGCACCAATTGATTCTGGGTTTTTACTCTAATATGTGCTGCATGTAACATGTCTTTCTTTTTGCTCACCTTTTTTTAGATTTATTTGGGGGGGCAGAAAGAGTTTAACTGTTAGTAGTTCTCATTATTGTCATAGTCATTCTGCTCTTTCACTTGAAGGAGAACGGAGTTGAAGCCAGAAAACACTCTTCTTTTTCCATATACTCATTTATTTGATAATGTTTGGCAGATGAAATGTAAAGTGAACAAATTTTAAACACAGAACTTTCTATTAAATACTACTAACACAACTGGAACTGACCACCTCAAGTAGAAAATAAAGCTTAAGTAGCAAAGGTTAGCTTACTACTGTTTAAAGAATAATCTATATACATCAGGCTGTCACTCACACACAAAACCAAATATTTTCACATCATGCCCACGTTAAAAGATGCACATGCACAATCCATGGAAGCTAAGACAATTATCATCCCAGCTTGCCGTACTTATCACTACTTACCACGAACAAAACTGCCCACATATGTTTTAACACACATATATTATGTTGCTATTAACTGTCTAGCATTGAGGACCTATCCAATATCATATTATGCCGACCCCCCCTCCCCCTACAGAACTGTTTCTAACTAGAAAAAAGTGAATTGTGACTTGTCTTTCCACTGGAACATCAAGTATGATTAATACTCACTATCAAATACCCCATCCTTTTATATTTCAGTCATTAACACAGGACTTGAGAGGTTATTATCAGAGCTTTCAATGAACTACTTTGTGAAACACAAAACTTTTGTTCTGGCATATAAATACAAATAATCTGTGACAGGTACTGGGAAAATCACCCCCTGGAGGTAATTTACTTTAAAATTTACCTCACAGGGTAATTTGCTGAATGAAATAATATGAAACTTAAATATGAATTAAGTGGTAGCAAAAATGTAATAAAATGAAAATATGGCTTAATATACTTTAAGTGGCATTATAAATATATCACTTCCTCACGTTAAACTTAGTCGTTTTGTTTGTGTGGAATTTTCAATGACCTTATAGTATAAAGAATATTAACTTTCATGCTAAATGAGGAACGGCTCTTAGCAAACGTACAATAGGAAACAGAACGGGCAGCCATCACTTTCCTTATTCACTATTCTGAGCCTCAAGTTTATCTAAAGCATCTTCCAGTGAATATAAATAATCCTTTGTTTTCTTCAGGTCATCTTTACAGATGACATGAGAGTCCTCAGACACACATTTCTGCTGACTTCCAGCATTTGTTGATGGTTCGCTTTCAGAGAAATCACTCACCTCTACACTTATAACTTCATTATCTGTTACTTCTGCCATGACGTCATGTTCCAGGCCAATATCAATAGGGCCATTCTGAACAGGTCCGTCTCTGTTTTCTGTCATATGTATAGGTGATTCCTGTAGAACACTTTCAGAATTCTGTGTACTATGAGTTATGTATTTATGCATGATTTCAGGATAAAGTTCAGGCTGAACAGAACTACGTTGCCCAGTTGCTGTTATACCTTGTTCCTGCTGCTCTGTCACTGATGCTTCACAACAGCCACCTGGAGATTCTACTTCCATCAACTCTTCGCCAGGATTTGGTGCAGAACTTGAAACTTCTGGCAGTGCAACATCTAGGCAGTTGCCTCCCTTCATTAAATAGTCAGCCATTTCATCCTCTAATCTAAAATCAATTTCTGCATCACACACAAACTGATCTTTTCTACAGTTTCTGATCTCTGGATCATTCCTTTCTGCACCAATTCCCAAACGGATGTTAATGTGGGGTTTTGATTCTGTGCATGAAGAGTAATGAGATTCATCCATCTCAGGTTGGTGAAGCTCCTCAAAGTGTTCAACAAGTGAGTTTGTATTATTCTCAAAATTAGAAATTTTACTGTCTGATTCAATAGGACCTACTTCCCTCCAAGATCTTCCAAGTTTTTCATTACCATCTTCTCTAAATTCACTTGGTTTAACTTCAGAATCTACAATTATGGCAGACCTTAAGTCTGGGACAAAAAGAGATTCTGCATTAATAGCAGTATATTCTTTAGATATTTTTACATTATTGCCTTCTGTTGCAATTTTGACATTTGGATTTTTGGGATAATTTTTCTTACACTCTGCAACTGCAGCTTCACCCAGTGGTTGAGATGTTATGTCATGTTGCAATTCTTCAGACTCTACTACAACACTGGAATAAGGCTCATCACTTTGAGTTTTCACAAGAAGGTCCACAGCCAATGTTTCCTCTGATGACCGTTTAGCACTGAAAGGTTTTTGACTGTCCACTGACAAAATAACTGAATTATATTTTGACTGCTCTTTCCATGTCTTCAGGAGCCGGATGCTACCTGGATGGCTATGTGTTCGCACCTTTTTAAGACGGCAGATACGAACATGTTTGGTGAGGTTTATGTATGACGTAAATGTCTTGTTTTTACAGCAGCTACAGGTGTAGCGTTTTTTGTGGGAAACTTCAAAGTGTGTAGACAGGACAACTGGGGTAGGAAATATCATGTGACAGACACCGCAAGAAAATTTACCCTTGGGTATCACTTCTTGTGATTTATAACTGACTGAGCCAAGAAAATCCTTGCTGAGATTACCGATATATGAATGCTGTACATCTGAAACTGAAGATGTTGGTTGCAAAGAGACACCGTGGCTCTCAGAATGAGCTGCTAAACCATGTTCTGTCTCAAATACTAAAGCACAAATGTCACACACATAGATATGTTGGTTCTCAATCTTGGGTACTTGTAACTTTATGCCATGTGACACTGTAATATTCTTATCATTAAACGTTTCAACATGGGTTTGTTTATGTGCATAGAAAAGTGACTCATTTTTAAAAACATTCAAACAAATGTCACAGCTATAGAACTGTTCACTCTCACAATCTTGATTACTGGTCACATCATGTTCCAATTCTTCTGTTTCCATTTCCACTAAATCATCACGTTCATGTGCACCCACTGTATGACTCTTCTGGTGTGTCACAAGTGCACCTACATTACCACAAACTTTGTAACACACTTCACACCGGAGTTTCACCTTCTCATTTTGGACTACGGAATTGGAAACACTAATGAAAGACTGATGTGTCTTCTGATGTTCATGGAGATTTTGTTCACTGGTGAAAGATCTGAAACATGTTTGACAATTATGAAGATTTGACTGTGGTTGATGTTTTGGTTCTGTACCTAAGACAATATGTATAGTTGCATGCTGGATCAGTTTCGATCGGGCATTGTGATAACGGCCACATATACGACATGTGAAATTATTTCCTTCACCAGTAAAATTGTCAGGGTGCTGTGAATTCAGATGAGAGGCAAGGTTGTGATAATCACGACAAACATGAAGGCACACCCCACAAGTTACTGCAGCCTCTGGTCGATGATTACGAATAAGATGTTGCCAAAGATGTTTAAGGGCTGGCCATTCCTTTCCACACAGTTGACAGTAACAAGGGGATTCTGAGCCAGGGTTGGAGCTGTAAACAGTACGGACTTCTGTCTTTTGACGATTCAGTTTTACACTGAAAGATGTATCATGGCCCTGGCCATAAGAAAGTGCATGCTCACTGTTATACTCCACACTCGCAGAACTCAATGTCAAATCACCTTCATGATCATTCTTCTTACCTTTGTCACTGCTTTTATTCATGGGACTAGTGGTACCACTCATGTGATTTATCTCATTCTTAACTTCTTTTATAAGATTACCTTGCAGACTCGATTCTGGTATGAACACAAAAGGTACTTCAGAATTGAACTTCATTTGCCTTTGTGCTTTTACACTGGAACTTTCTCCTGTACTTTCACAGAAATTTAAATTGTATGACTGTTGTATTCCAGCCATAAGACTCCCCTGCGACACTACTGTGGCTGTGACAAATTTACGTTGCATTTTTTTGGACATGTGAGCAGGAGAGTTAATGTGCTTCCAGTAATATGATTTATTAGTGAAATGTCTGTCACACGGCACACAGTGGTATGGTTTTATATCTGATACTGATGAGGTATGTCTCAGATTTTTGTGGTCTGCAAGATCTGATGGTGAACGGAAGGTTACAGAGCATTTCTCACAACTGTATGAACGTTTTGGTCGCTTGGAAACCCTGTTCAATTCTACATCATTCTCTGTATTATTTAATGGTTCTTCTTCAGCACCCGAATTCAAATTCAGATGTTTTCCTTCAGTGTGTTTCCTCAATTCTGCAAAGGTTGGAAAGATTTCGCTGCAGAATTCACATGGCAACTGATCATTGTCAATTTCATTTCCACCCACCTTCCTTGATACTTGTTTATTTTTCCCTACTTCCTCTTCAGCTTCAGCATCACTTGTCACACCTTCTGCATCTGCAAGTGTTCTGACATGACCCCTTTCACTGTGCTCCTGTAATTCTCTCTTACTTTTGAATACCTGGAGACAATCTTTACAAGCATAATATTCTGGGTGGCACTTTGTAAAATGATCCATTACTTTGTATGCACTGGAGTAAGTCTTGGCACATATTTGACATGTGTCTGGAGCATTCAAGGCTCTTGGATGTAAGCTCTCTACATGCTGAACAAGTTCTTCAGTTGATGGAATGTACTTGAAACAAACACCACATGTAAGGGGGATGGCAGCCCTGTGTTGTACTGATGTAAGGTGATTCCATAATCTCACTTTATTTACACAGACTTCGCCACACAGATAGCATGTGGGAGGATATTTAACGGAAGCATGTTGTTTATGGTGCCTAATGAGATCAGATTTTGACCTCATTATTCTTGAGCAGCTGGTAACAGGGCAGCAAAAGTTTGGGTGACTGTTGTGATTTTCCTTGATATGTGCAAAGAGATCCATTTTGGATGTGAAGGAGACATCAGGACAGAGTTCACAGTGCTGTGGAATATGAGCTATTTTCTGGTGGTCCTTCAGTCGTGATGGGGTAGAGAAAACTTTAGAGCACAGACCGCAAGTTCGATTCTGTGTGGAAGCAGAAGAATCTGTTCTAATGTTTGAAATTTTCAGTTGTTTAGGTTTAACTGCATGCAAGCAATGCTGCTGGTGTTGCTTGAGAAGGTGGGATTTCCAGAATCGTTTTGAGCAATTATGGCATGGATAGAGTGTTGGGATTTTCACAGTTTTCCCAGGTGTGAAACCCAGACTAGATAAAGATAGTTTGCTGGCAGGTTTTGGATTCTTGGGATAATGTTTTGAGGAAATATGAATTTGTAGGTGAGTTTTGCTTGCTGAAATTCTTTTGCATATCTGACATGTTAGTTCTGGGTGATTGTTATGAACTCTCTTGACATGCTTCCACAGACCTGCTGTTCTACCATAAAATTTTGAACACAGGTCACATGGATGAAGAGAGTGAATTTTGCGACGATGCTCTGCCAACTGTGCTATGGAATGAAATATCACCTCTGGACAGACATCACAGAAGAGAACTGGCTGAGGTTTGAGAGCTGATGTTTTATTTGCTGGTGACAAACCTGAAATTTTATTGAGTTTTGAAATGGTACTTGATTGAGATGACACTGATTTGCCTGTAGGTTTTGTAACAGTCTTCACTGCTGGTACAAATTTCTTGGCTGTTCCTACTGATGGAGTACTGGGTGCACTGAATAAAATGTCATGGTTACTGTTTTCAGGAATGCTGGTAGGCAAGGAGCATGTTTTTTTAGGAAGTGGGACTAGAGGGACATCATTATGGCCTATCATATGTATTCTGCGATGTCTTGAAAGCTTTGACCTGTTAGAATATGGACGACCACAAATGTCACAACAGAAGTCTCCACCAGTTAATGGCATGTGTGTTGAACGGACATGGCCCTGAAGGTCTGGAACAGTACAAAATATCTTAAGACATACACCACATGTCAATGGCACACAATCTGGGTGCACACCCATCAAGTGCTTCCAGAAATCAACACGTGTACCCCAAAGCTTCCCACAGATTTCACACACATTTGGTGTTGCTCCCTGCAGCCGATGATGATTTTTGCAGTGTTCTTGTTTTAATGTACGTGTAGGAAACACTTTTCTACATCCTTCTTTGTCACATGTTAAAGCAGATTCACCATTATGAGCCTGAAAAACGTGCCTCCATCTCTCAGATTTGCTTCTGTGTGAACTTCCACACAATTCACAAACAAAGAAAAGTTGATATGAATCCCTCAAACTGCTCAGAACATCTACATCTGAGTTGACATTCACTTTATGAGCGATTTTCTTATGCTTCACCAGCCCGTCCTCCGTCGGGAATGACTTATAACATAACTCACAGCCAAAGGAAGAGGTTTCTTCAGTGATTCTTGCACTTGCATATTCACTGTTGCCAAAGTCTGCAAAAACCTCCTGTTCGAAGACTGGTTTATGCTCATTCACTGCATTCTCATCACGATTCTCAAATTTATAAAAACCAGTGTTTGGTGTAACAAGCATTTCAGGATCATAAACTCCTCCAGTACCATTGTCAAGGTTATGAACAGACACATGTCTTAGCAACTTCCTTCGACAATCATGCTGTCGACCACACATCTGACAACAGTACCGGCGTTGATCTACTGAATTATCAGGAGGATGGGAAGTTTTCCAGTGTTGGTAAAGCAGAGTGTTATTCTCACAGATCTTTAGACAAATGCCACATGCATAAGCTGCACATTCCTTGTGTGTGTATCGCAGGTGGAGCCACAGACTAGCACGATCTCCAAATTCCCTGGTACATACCTCACACACAAAACCAGTCTGTGCTGCACACGTTTTATCCACTGGCAATGTATCATCTTCACTATCATCTACCTCTATTACATCTTCTTCCCTAGTGTTCTGGTTACCAGACATCTGACTAACACCATTTTTTTGTTGCCCATCAAGTTTCTTGGACATGGGATGGCTACTCCCGGTAGGGACAAAAGTGCATATTTCCTGCTTCTTCTGAGGTGTTCGTTGATACCTTGAAATATCCATGACTTCTGAAGGATCTATACCATGACAAGCATTAAAATGTCGGCTAAGAGATGTACGTAGGGAGAAATCTTTCTCACAAAGAAGACATGTATATGGTTTTGTGTTACTGCCATGTCCAATTTTTGTTTCCTCTGCAACATCATGAGTGTCTCTATGGTCTTGGAGCTCTGATGGTGTATGGAAAACTTGAGAACAACTATTACAGGTATAAATGTTCAGAGCCACCTGATCAGAGTCCTCACTATCTTCCTCATTCCTTGCTATCTTTCGTGGTTTTGAATTCTTACGCCGGCTGCCACTGTTACTTCCCATCTCAGTTGACAAACCTATTCGTTTTTTAAACTTTACATCATCAGTACTGGCATCCAATGATGGGCTTCTTTTTGTTGATCTGATTTCAGTACATTCCCGATTTTGTAACAGTGTCTGTTTCAATAAACTTGTCTCATTACTGGCTCCTCGACTTGCCTTGACATCCATGTTTCTTAAAGTTTCCAGGCCTTTTGATGTCTCAGACTTCTTTCCAATCTTGAAGCCTTTTGTACATTCAGATTTCTTGCCAATATGTGTGTTTAAACCCCGAACAGTGATGTCTGAGGACACTCTTGAGTGAAAAAGAGAATGCCTTTCCAATTCTCCTCCTGTTTTGAAAACCTTAAGACATTTCACACATGTATGCAGAGCTCCTGGGTTGTTTAATGACTTGCTGGTTGCATTCTGAGTACTCTTAAAGTTGCCTGCTGATTTCTGAAAGCTGTCTGCATTAGCTGAATATGAATTTCTGTTATCAGCTGAATGTTGTGTTGTCAATGATGTGCTGTGTTTCAAAGAATCAGTAACAGATGCTGAAGTATTGTCAACGACACCTACCTCACCATCATTTATGTCAACAATCTCTCCTTCCTCCAAGCCATGCTTTGTTCTCTTATGTTCTTCAAGGTTGTGGCAAGTAGAAAATACTTTTGAACATATGGGGCATGTTACAAGAGGATTGCCACGATGACATACACTGACATGTCCCCAACGATGCTTTGCAGTTGAATATGACTTATTACATAGATCACAACGGTAAGGACGATAGTAACCACTCTTCCAATTAAGACCTGGTGATTTGTCTACAGGTCTGCCGGTCTGATGACATGGTTGCTTGGAATGATCTTCTGTAACAGCTTCTTTCATACGGCTCTTGTTATGAAGTGTCAGATGCCCGTTACTGGTGAATGCATTACAAATACTGTAGGTATGAGGCATTTCCTGTTCAGACAGTTCTTCTTCCCTTATGCCACCACCACACCTGTAACATGAGGATACTACACAGTAAGCATATCATCAACTGAATTTCATTTCACAATATGTATGTACTCTTTTTAATGTTGTATGTTCTGTGCATTATACGAAAATTAATTTGTACCAACTTTACGTGCACAAAATATGTTCATCAGATGTTAACAAATTTTCAACATGCTTCAGCACAATACAGATGCCACGATCACAAGAGTCCTCTCAGCAGTCTTCACAGCACCCTCAAAGTGGTCTGCTTCATGGTAAGTGGGTAAAAACACAGCCATACACTTGCACACACATTAAAATTCCGTTAAAACACATGAACACCCCAAACACAAATTTTCAAATGCTAGGGGGAACGTTCCATCACGTACCATGGACTGACGGAGGGGGCTCTACATTCCTCACTAGAAGTTAGTGATAATCCAGGAACAACTCAAAGCCCATATATGGGTTGACTCCTGGTACTGCCTAATGTGTGCTCTCGATGTTGAGTAGAAGGCACTGCAACATTTCCATTTTACATAGCACCATGTTTAATAAAACTTATTTAAGTTGGCATTGCCTTCTATCATTCCAATTTCTTCTCAACATCAAGAGCACATATACAACAGCACCAAGTCTCAATCCATAAATGGGCTTTGAAGTTTTTCTGGATAATCACTAATGTCTAGTGAGGACTGTAGAGCTCCCACCCACAGTCTGCATGGTGCTCGATGGAACATCACCCTAGTGTTTTAAAATGTGTTTTTTGGATATTTATGTGCTTGAACTGAATTTTTATGTGTGTGCAAGTATGTGAATGTGTTTTTACCCACTTATCATGCAACAGAGGGAGCTGTGAAGGATGCTGAGAAGAATCCCCTGATCATGGCACCTTTGATGTGCCGAAACATGTTGGAGATTTATTAACATCTGATGAACATATTTTGCACATGCAAAGTTTGTTACACAAATTAAATTAATGTATGTAATCTCCTGGGTAAAGCCAAGTAAGTCCAATTTAATTCACATGACCAACTGAAATTCTCATGCTGTATCTCAGAAAACAATCATCTGTCATCCATTTAATGAACCACAATTAAACATAAAATTTAATACAGGTGTCACTGAAACCCATCATAAATAATCCAACTTTGTGGAGGCAAAAGTGGCTCAACTTGGCACAAATTTTCTTCTTCTAATAGAAATTTAACCTCCAGCACTGCATTCACAAAAGCCTGCCATCAAGTCCCTATCCTAATCCACAAGTCTCGAATCCACACCTCGCCACCCTATCTCAGAAGATCCATTTTTGACCCATTTTTCTTCCTTATGAGAGAAATGAGTAAGTTTATGAAATAATTATGCTGTCACTATGTTTATGTGTATAAGTAATCAACTTCTGAATCAAAAGATCAATTTTCACTAAATTTGGTACTGACATATGCCAGTTCATACAGGCAACTATAACAAACATGGCAGTTGCACAAAATTCTGAAATAGGAAATAAGTTTTGTAAGTTCTGCTTGGGAAAACCCAAGTAACTGCCTTTGTTAGGATATAAAAAAATTTGGTATATATTTTTCTTCCTCAGAAAAAACATGGCTGGAAAAAGGGTTAAATTACAACACAGAAGAACCTCTAAAATATAACCTGCAATTCAACTTCACAACTTGACAAGAATTTCCTTTAACTGCTGGATTCATACCAAAAAATTTAATTCAATGTCAGATGTTTCACCATTCACGGTTACACAAATTAATGTGTCTTTACCTACCTGCCAGACTTAATGGCACCCTTCTTTCCGCCACTGGTGTTGTCTACCACCTCACTCTCCTGAAGAGGAACACAAGAGAAATTATCATTAGAAATCACAGTCAAAAGAAATCTAAATAAGAAAAATAACAGATAACATAGACATGAAGAATATAAGTACATCTGAAGCTGTAGTGGAATACCATAACAATATAAAACAGAGGCATCAACCATAAGCTCAGTACTAGCAGACAGAACTATGTTATGTATTCCCAGTCTTGGGGAAGAAACAGATACAAGCAACACAAGTAAGACTTTGAAAGTGTATGTACAATAGCAACAGAATAAAATAAAATAGGAATTAAAAAGATTAAATAATAAGGATTCAGGTCTTCTGGGATGTCTTTGGGCAAGTGGTTCCCAATTTTTTGAAGGATCGCAGTTCTTTAGTTTATCATTTATAACAGTTTTGTTGAGGATTTGGGTCTTCTGGCATGTGACATTGTGTCTTTGGGTTGAGTGGTTCCCAACATTCTGAAGGAAAACAATGCCTTAAAATTTTCAGGAACAACTCATCTAACAACACAGTGTCACATCCCACACAGTGTGACCCAAACTTCAAATCTTACAATAAATGATTTGTTGCAGAATACGCAGAGGATCAGATGGCAATAGTGATGATGATCACATTGGGACAATTTGGAGTAAACAGTAAGAAAATAACAAATTTATGGAATGACTATAATTCATATAGAAATTTACTCTGATGCAAATGAAAATATTGTAGGTACAGGCAAATCACATGGAATCAATTTCAATAATGAATATCTGCACATATTTTATAATAAATGTTAATTCTGATTTTAACAAGTGAACCACCTACTGTTAATGTAAACTAACTTTTATCATTGTACACATATTGGTAGGACGAATCCTCTGATGATAACCATGAATGGCCAAATCAAGTATGGAGACATGTAAAACATATTGCACTGTTTGTTCCTGTTCCATCAGTGGTGCTAAGAAATTACTGAATGAGAAATATGGTGAATGTAAGCACCAGTATTATAGCGAATGTAATTATGTTACTTAAACATCAAAAATGTCTTCAGTCTTTATAATAATTACCACCTGCTACAAACTTAAATATAACTTTCAAATGCAAAGGCGTCAGAATGTTCAGTAACTGGAATTGCAAACATGAAGGGAGGAGTGTTTACATGAAAGATTTTCCACATCACCACCACCACCACCACTGTCATTGGCAGTGGTGATGGTGTTGATGTAGTCACAAACTGCACATTTTTATAAGACCAAGACTGTATATATATTTATGACATAGAACACAAATAACTCACTCTGCCAAAAACCTGTGTCTGATTTAACAACATTACAACTTAAATACAAAAATACTGAGGTGAATGCTGGCATCAAACCTACATTCATAAAGCTAACTGTAAATCTTCCTGACAGTGTTGTGACAATGCATTTTACTATTATCTTACATACTGTCCTTCACCTGGAGTTTTACCAATAAAACATTTCAGAAACTGGATCTGTTTCCATCAATGGCTGTAAAAGGTGGAGAAGTTCCTACTCATTGAGACCATTAAAAAAGAGCTGACTCCAAGGAGACCCAGAGATGATGGATAATGTCCAAAATAATAGACATGCTTAATTTAAAATATTAGCACAGTTTCATTCCAGAAATAAGACTACAGCAGAAATACAAGATGGCACAATATACTAAGATGAAGAACACATGATTCATAACATAATCATGCACCCAATTCAGCAATCTGCAGCTTGCTTGGAACTCAATCAATGGAATTTTAGAACTGTTGTCAAATAAATGATCTACCGTGAACAGTACATTTGACTGAATCAAATTAAATTTCAGTCTGCACTTACACAATATGTCATATGGAAATACAGTTGATTTACAAAAATGAAGTAATAAACATTAAAATATAAAGAAATGACAACCAAGCAAATCTGCTGAACAGGCAGATACTCACTGGCCCTATCAATAACCACAAAGAAGGCTTCCACACTCTTTTAACCTTTATAACTATGTACAGCAGGACCCATGTTAGGAACCCAGCAGTTAATTTATGTTTTATTTGCTTGGAATCAAAAACACTGAGATAACGGTTAATTTGTTAATCAAGAAACCTCCCTCCACATCAGTCCTAAGATTCAGTAGGGTACAAAACAGTATACCAAATAGATCAGTTTTTAATATCCTATAATATTTGCCCATAATTCCCAAGTTATATTCCTCCCTTATGTTTTCTGTCCACATGCTACATGCTCATCTTTGACATAAGCACTCTTAGGAACATTCAATGAACAGCAGAAGTTACTAAAGCCCTTCATTATGTACCTTTGTGCTGCCAATCTTAGGTCCATGTTCTCAACCAACCTCAGTTTTCGTGCATCCTTGAGGGTGATATGTTTCATACTCCTAAAGAAAAACTAATTCCATACAGCATAGTCCTTCCTCAGAAGCTAACAGTTCCTCATCTAGTCGAGGATTCCCCCCAGTTTATGGAACCCAAAGATTTAATAGTGTTGAAGAATAAAAGACCAACTTGATGTCACTTGCTATTTTATTTCACTTCTTATGTACTCAACGTGTTTCAGACATTAATATATCCGTCATCAGGAGCTTGCGACTGTGCTGTTGAATTACCACATCGGTCGTTTTGTTCTCGGTTCGTTGTGT
>Ga0123352_10000316_pt1 | contig 58284 bp, 55 predicted proteins | sample TergutLab28metaG_FD_89700 | JGI IMG/M metagenome (GOLD analysis project Ga0123352, IMG submission 89700) | Labiotermes labralis P1 segment gut microbial communities from Petit-Saut dam, French Guiana - Lab288 P1 | ecosystem: Host-associated > Arthropoda: Insects > Digestive system > Gut ... | reverse complement strand
GAGGCGTTCTTGTCGTCCATTATCTTTACTATAAAATATAAAAATCCCGCTTCTTTTCCACTTCTTCCACACGTTCCCATCAAAAATGGAGCTGCCTTGCTTCTTCCTTAGCAAGACAGCCCCAGGTTACGAATCCTAACGATTCATTTCAGGTGCCACCCGGATTTGAACCGGGGGTAATGGAGTTGCAGTCCAATGCCTTACCACTTGGCCATGGCACCATGCTATGGGAAAACCCGCAGGATATGCGGGTTTTCTTTTGCTTGACCCGTAAGGGAATCGAACCCTTATCTCAGCCGTGAAAGGGCCGTGTCTTAGCCGTTTGACCAACGGGCCTTGCGTTGCGCACGTTGCATTATATGAGAGGGTAGGGGATGTGTCAACCTTTTTTACACCTTTTCACAAAAATATATCGATTTTCATATGATAGGTTTGATATATCCGATTGGAGGGACAAAATGCCTTTTTCGAGCCGGCCGCCGAGTCCGATATTTGCCCGCCGTTTAATGAGAACACGCGGAGAACCGCACGCATACGAACCTACGGAAGCAACGGAACAGCAGGAATTCGCAATGCGGTTTTTCCCATTGGAAGCGGATGGCGGAAAAACACCACCCCCTCATGTTAAGCAACGCACGGTTAACCCCTTGGCGCATCGGCAAAACCCGTTGAGTAATAATCCCGCCAATATGATAGGACAAAGATCGCCGTTATTAAATAATATCCGAACTCCGAATCCCGAGCCTCGGATTCCGAATTCGGAAATCCGAAATCCGAACCTCCCCCCCGAACGCGCCGCGGAGCAATTCTCTCGTATAAATAAGGGCTTGCCCGACGGCGTGCAATATGAACCCCTGGATGAACAAACCCTTAAACTGTTACGCGAAAGGAACCAAGCAGTAGCGCCACCGACCGCGAAGCTGCCTGCGCCGCCGATGCAGCTTCCGACAACCCCATCCATGTTGCCGGACAATCAACCGAATAACCCGTCGGTTAGCTTTGGGGGAATTTCCCCGGAAATCGCCAAAACAATCGAAGGATTATCGCAAAATAGCCGGAACGCGCAAATTTTCTACGGCCATATGGCCAAAATCGCGCCGGACGATGCAGCCGAACGGGTATTCAACGCGCTTTCGATGGAATGTAAAGCTCAAATCGAACAGTATAACGCCGTGCTGGCGAAATATTTTAACCGGGCGTTCACGCCGAACGAATCGGAAATTAATACTTTACTGCCTTACGATAAAGCCCTTTCCTTGGCACTCACGGAAGAAAACAAAGCAATCGGTGTATTATCCGGTTTGTTGTATGACTTTACCGACGCGGAAGCCGAAAGGATGCTGCAACGCATTATTAACAAAAAAATAACGGGATACCACCGAATCCAAATGCTTGAGAACAAAGGAACGGGCAGATAAAGGGGTTTCGCTTGACGGTATGTTCCCTTGCCTCTATAATGCCGTTGTAGAGGGAGGTTATTAACGTGCAGAAAACGAAAATCGGTATCTCCGTGGGCCTTTTCGCGGCGGCTTTATATTTTATAGGATTGATTGGGCCGACTCCGCTGGTGCTTGCCGTTTTATATGTATTCATCGCCGAAGAAGACGCTTGGCTGAAGAGGTCGGCGATCCGCGCGGTAGCCGTCGTGATCGCGTTCGCGGTCTTGTCGTCGCTGTTGGGATTGTTAAACCATATATTTCACAACACGACGGGTTTGGTTAACAATATCGCGTCCCTATTTAACCAAAACGTTAACCTGGTGGAAGTACAGCGCGTAATCAGTATTTGCCAAACCATCCTGCGCATCATCGAAATCATCATCATGGTTACCCTGGGCTTTAAGGCGTTGAAGCAAAGCACCGTAAGCCTGGGTCCCGTGGATAAGATAATCAATAAACACACGTAAGGTGGGGTGCGCAAATGAAGGATTGCCTTTTACTTAACGGGGACTGGGCGTTGCGTTTCTATCCGGAGCAAGGGGAGGACCTTCCCGCTACGCCGAAGGAATTGTACGCGCTAAACCTCCCGCCGATAAACGCAACCGTACCCGGCAATGTGGAAATCGACTTGATGGCGGCGGGGCTTGCGGATGAACCTTACTTCGGGCTTAACTCGCTGTCATACCGAAAATATGAATTCTATTCCTGGTGGTTTGAACGGGAATTCCTTATCCCTGCTGATTACAACGGCAGGGATATTTTTATTCGTTTCGATGGCCTGGATACTTACGGGACGGTTTTTATCAACGGTGAAAAGGCTGGACAAGCCGACAATATGCTGATCCCGCACGAATTCGATATCACCCGTTACGCCAAACCCGGCGAAACGAATGTTATCGTTGTCCATATCGCTTCCGCGGTAAACAAGGCCAGGAACGAAGATTTTCCGGCGGGGGTACGTACTTGGGAAGCTCTTTCCGACGAGCACGCGGTCGTGCGAAAGCCCGCGCATAGCTTCGGTTGGGATATTTCGGCGCGCCTTGTTTCGGCGGGGATGTGGCGGGACGTAATGGTTTATGCCCGTGAAAAAACCTATATAAATGAAGTCTATTATTCCATACCTTCCGTGACCCCATATTCCGCGGGGCTTAACGTATTTTACCGTTTTACAACCGACGATACGTATTTGGACGGCTTTTCCGTAAAAGTGGAAGGGGTTTGCGGTAAAAGCCGATTCAAAGCGGAAGCCCCGACGATTTTCGTATCCAACAAGCTCCATATAAACATTGATAATCCTGAATTATGGTGGCCCGCGGGTTACGGGGACGCGAATTTGTATCATATAACCTTTTCGCTCCTGCACCACGGGAAAGTTATCGCTACCCGCGAGGAACATATCGGTATACGTACGGTTAAGCTGGAACTGGACTTCGGCGGCCCCGATTACGGGAATTTCCGTTTTATCGTAAACAGCCTCCCCATCATGGTAAGGGGGACGAATTGGGTCCATCTCGATTGCCTTCACAGCCGCGACGCGGAGAGGCTTCCCATCGCCCATAAAATGCTGCGCGAAATGAATTGCAATATGGTCCGTATGTGGGGCGGCAACGTGTATGAAAGTGACGCGTTCTACGATCTGTGCGACAGGCACGGTATAATGGTTTGGCAGGATTTCTCTCTAGCTTGCGCTTTGTACAGCCAATATGAGGAATTTGCCAAAACATTGGACGCCGAAGCGGTTTCCGTCATCAAACGCTTGCGCAACCATCCTTCGGTCGTGTTATGGGCAGGTGATAATGAACTCGACGTTATGTACGCGTCCCTTGGCCACGCTTACCCCCATGGGCGGTATAACAGGCTCACACGGGAAACCCTCCCCCGCGCCGTGATGATGCACGATCCGTACCGTGAATACCTACCCAGCTCCCCGTTGATCGAAGGCAATTTCCCGAACGACAGCGAAATGCCCGAACAACATAATTACGGCCCGCGTGATTATTACAAAGGAGATTACCACCGCCATTGCAAGGCGCACTTTATCAGTGAAATCAGTTACCACGGCTGCCCTTCGGCTTCCAGCCTTAAAAAATTTTTACCGGAGGATGAAATTTGGCCGTTTAATGAAGAAAGCACCTCTTGGCGGATGCACAATTCCGAATATATAACGGGGATCAAAAGGGATTATGACCGGAATGTGCTTATGTTTAAGCAGGTTAAGGTTCTGTTCGGCGCGATACCGGAGGAGCTTGGCGAATTTATCGCGGCTTCGCAGATATCCCAAGCCGAGGCGTTAAAATTCCTGATCGAAAACACACGCATCCAAAAATGGCGGAAAACGGGGATGCTTTGGTGGAACCTAGCAGACGGTTGGCCCCAACTTTCCGACGCGGTGGTGGATTATTACGACCGTAAAAAACTCGCCTATTACTACGTGCAAAGAGCACAGCAGCCCCTCCATATCATCATGGGCGAATCGGAAGGTTGGAAGCACAAAGTATGCCTATGCAACGATACCCGTGAAGTACGCGAAGTCGTATATAAAATCACCGATTACGAAGCGGATACCATCGTATCGGAGGGTACGGCCGTGGTTGAAGCCAATGAAAACCGGTTCCTCCCCGCGCTGGATTCGATACCGGGTCAGCAAAAGCTATATTTAATAGAATGGGAATCGGGCGGGGTTCGATACGGCAGCCATTATATCAACGGGTTCCCGCCTTTTGATTTGGATAAACATAAAAATTGGTTAAATGTTATCAGCCGTTTACCGAAGGCATTTGACGCTTGTGAATGCTTTGAATAGTTATGTGTAAATTCAACCTTACATGAGTACATCATGACAATAATTTTATGGAAAACATAATAAAAATCCCCTGTCCGGGGTAAAAAAAGAGAACACAAGTTGAAATACCTGTACTCTCGTGGTTTATCTTGCGGAGGCAGGATTTGAACCTACGACCTTTGGGTTATGAGCCCAACGAGCTACCAAACTGCTCCACTCCGCGGCGCAAAAGGAATTCTAACATAAGTATTCGCGAAGCGCAAGCACTTTTGTAAAAACAGCATATGTACGCCCAAGTGAAGCCGAGCGGTTCCTTGGCAAGCACGTTGGGGTTGGTGGAAATGATTATGTTATTGGTAAAACCATAGCCCGGGCTTACGGTGGTGGGTGCCGCGGCGCGTATGCAACGGGGCTGGTGGCTTGGTTGTTATTATATTATGCTGTAATTCGGTGATTCCCGCGTAATTTGTACGTCGTGGGGATGTGATTCGCGCAGGCCCGCCATGGATACGCGTATAAGTTTGGCGCGTTCGTGCATTTCCCGGATTGTTCGGCAGCCCGCGTAGCTCATGCCGATGGTCAAACCGCCGAGGAGTTGGGTCAAGACGTCGGCGACGGGGCCTTTGTAAGTGATGCGGCCTTCCACGCCTTTGGAAATGATGACCCCCGCGGGGCTGGGGTAACCGAATTCGGACAAGTCGGGTTCGTCGTAATCGGCTGCGGATTCCATATGGCGGTAGGTCTTGTATTTACGGCCTTGGAAGAGTTCGGTCGTGCCGGGGCTTTCCTCGCATCCGGCTAAGAGGTTACCCATCATACAAGCGGACGCACCCGCGGCGATGGCCTTCGAAATGTCACCGGAATAGCGTATGCCGCCGTCGGCGATGACCGTAACACCGGCGGGGCGCGCGACGGCCGCGCAATCGAGTATCGCGCTGATTTGTGGGACGCCGACGCCCGCCACAACACGTTTGGTCGATACGGACGAAGGGCCGATGCCTACCTTAATGATGTCCGCACCGGCGTCTATGAGTGCCTTGGCGGCGGAAGCGGTCGCGATATTACCCGCGATGAGCGCGATATGGGGGAAGTCCGATTTAATGGTGCGGATGGCGTTGAGGACATTTTTCGCCTGGCCGTGGAGGACTTCGAGTACGATGACGTCGGCCTTGCGTTTGGCCAGGGCTTGCACACGCTCCATGTAGTCGTCCTTGATACCGACCGCCGCGCCTACGAGCAGCCGTCCATGGTTATCCTTAGCCGACATGGGGTATTTGATGGATTTATTAATATCTTTTACGGTGATTAAGCCCTTTAGATTGCCTTCCTTATCCACAATCGGGAGCTTTTCGACTTTGTTAAGGACGAGGATTTCCTTGGCTTCCTCCAGCGTCGTGCCCACGGGCGCGGTAATCAAGTTTTCCTTGGTCATGACTTCATAGATTTTTTTGCCGTAATCTTTTTCGAAGCGCAGGTCGCGGTTGGTGATGATGCCGACGAGCTTTTCGTGCTCGGTGATGGGCACGCCCGAAATGTGATAACGGTTCATCAGTTTTTCCGCTTCATATACATAGTGGTTGGGCGAGAGGGAGAAGGGATCGGTGATGACGCCGTGTTCGCTGCGCTTAACGCGGTCCACTTCGCCGGCTTGATCCTCGATGGGCATGTGGCGATGGATAACGCCCAACCCGCCGCAGCGCGCGACGGCGATCGCCATGTTCGCTTCGGTCACCGTGTCCATCCCCGCCGAAATGAAGGGGATACGCAGGGCGATATCCGGCGTTAATTTGAGAGAAACATCGACATGGACGGGTTGCACGTCCGAAAATTCCGGCACGATTAAAACATCGTCGAAGGCCAACCCTTCGGGAAGGGGTTCGTGAAGCATGGCGCACCTCTTTTCTATTGTTTGATAAACAGCTTCCTGCGGGTGAGTACCGTACCTATCGCTTTTAGTAATTTTTCGTTGGGTTCGAAGATGACTTTTATACGCTTGCCGCTTTGCGTCGTAAGAAAAACATAGGTATTTTCACCGGATTCGCCGCTTGAATAATCCCTCGTTTCCTGCGCCGAGGCAAAATCGCCGATATGGACCTTATCATCCACATGGCACATGATTTCGAAGTTGTTGACTTGACCGGTAAAAAGCCGCTTACGGCGCGCTTTGTTATAAATGACGTCGATATCCAAATCCCCGTTGGTAAATACGTATTCGTATTCCACGTTGAGGAAGGACATGCCGTACCACGCGCCGAACATCGCCGCGAACCCGAAGATAACACCGAAGCTCGGCAGGAACATCATCGCCAGGAAGAAGATAAGCCCGGCGGCGGCAACCAATAGGACCCTAAAGACGAAATCCCTCGCGGTTGGCTTGCGTTTTATAATTTGTTCCTTAAACACGTCACCCATGATCGTTACCCCTATTTAATATATGTCATTTTTTCGTAATTTAATTCGTGCGGGGTTTTGCCCTTGTTGGCGATGCCGACGCATACCGACATGCCGAAGGTGTACCCTTCGGGGATTCGCAGGCGCTTCGCCCATTCTTCGCCCCACACGCCTTCCAACGCCAAACGCGCCATGCCGCAGATTACATTGCCCAAACCCAGCGAATGTGCGGCAAGCGCAACGTTTTGGCTTACGATACCGGCATCCAACGCGGCCCATTCGGAATCGTTCTTGGCAATGAGGATCAGGCAGGGGGCGTTATAGAATATCTTGCCGCCGCGTTCCTTCATGCGGTTGTGCCAATCGGGGTTGGTATCCTCGATGTGCTTGATCATGTAGGCGTCCATTTCGTCGAGCATTTCCTTGTCCGTGACGGCGATGACGTGCCAGGGCATGGCGTTCATCGCGCTCGGGGCGGCAAGCGCGCTCTTTACGAGTAAGTCAACCTGTTCATCGGTCAGCGGTTCGCCGGAGAAGTCGCGGCAGGAATTGCGTTCGAAGATCGCTTTTAATACATCATTCATAAGAAATCATCCTTTCGTTGGACAACTTTCGGCAATAATAACGGACGCCGTAAAATATACATGTAACCGCCGCAAATGTAAATGCCATATATACAAAACGGTTGTCGACGGTTGACGAATGGTTATGAAAACCACATAATCAAACATAAAAAAAGGAAGGGATTGATTTATATGGCGAAGATAACTTTTATGGGCGCGGGCAGCACCGTTTTCGCGCGGGCTTTGTTGGGCGATTGCATGGCAACGCCCGCCTTGGCGGATTCGGAAATCGCTTTGTACGACATCGACGGCCAACGGCTGAAGGAAAGCGAAGCGATCATCCGCGCCCTTAACGAAGGCTTGGGCGGTAAGGCGCGTATCCTATCTTATTTGGGAGTGGAAAACCGCAGGGAAGCCCTGCGCGGAGCAAATTTTGTGGTCAACGCAATCCAGGTCGGTTTATATGACCCGTGTACGATCACGGACTTTGAGATACCCAACAAATACGGCTTGCGCCAAACCATCGCCGATACGCTGGGTATCGGCGGGATAATGCGCGGATTACGCACGATACCCGTACTGCGCGATTTCGCCCGTGACATGGAGGCGGTCTGCCCCGACGCGTGGTTTTTAAACTATACGAACCCCATGTCCATATTGTGCGGTTATATGCAACGTTATACGGGGGTTAAGACGATCGGTTTATGCCACAGCGTGCAGGGTTGCTCGTACCATTTGCTGGATAACTTGGGTATGGGTGATTTGTGGGAGGGCCGACGCGAGCTTATCGCGGGTATCAACCACATGGGTTGGCTGTTGGAAATCAAGGATAAGCACGGCAAAGACCTGTACCCCGAAATCCGCAAGCGCGCCGCGGAGAAAAACGCCCTCGCGAGCGAAGCGGCGGCGAATAAGCATTGGGATATGGTGCGTTACGACTACATCGCCAAAATGGGTTACTATTGCACCGAATCCAGCGAACACAACGCCGAATACAACCCGTGGTATATCAAATCGAAATACCCCGAGCTTATCGACCGCTTTAACATCCCGTTGGACGAATACCCCCGCCGTTGCATCGAGCAAATCGCGGCATGGGAACGGGATTATAAGGGCCTTGCGGACGCGGTAAGGAGGGAACCGCACCGCCGTTCGGGTGAATACGCTTCCTATATAATGGAATCCCTGGCCGCGGGAACGCTTACGAAGATCGGCGGCAACGTAATCAACAACGGGTTGATCGAAAACCTGCCGCACGAAGCCTGTGTGGAAGTACCCTGCATGGTGGACGCGCACGGCGTCAATCCTTGCCATGTCGGCCGCTTACCCGTCCAACTCGCCGCCATGAACATGACGCACGTTAACGTACACCTAATCACGATAGAAGCGGCGGTAACGGAAAAATTGGAACATGTATACCAAGCGGCTATGCTCGACCCGCATACGGCGGCGGAATTGAGTATTGACGACATCATCAAAATGGTGGACGAATTAATCGAACGCCACGGGGACTGGATGCCGAAGTATAGATAAACTAAAAATAAAAAGATCGGGAGGATATGATGGTTAAAACAAATGTAGACAAATTGCCCGTAATTTCCGTAGGCGGTGTTGTATGGCACCCTAAGATGCGGGAAACGGGACGTACTACCATTGAGGGTAATGTCGTGTGGATACCGGGTACGGGCGGCATTACTTACAACGCCAAGATCGGCGATAATTGCATCGATTGGGCGGCGGACCACCTGGAGCCGGGTGTGACTATCCGGCACAAGGAAACAGACCATAACCACGCGTTGCAAATCCTTTCGTGCGTCGGTAACGAAGCCATCGTAAAAAGCGGCGACGCAAAAGGCGAAAAGGGGATCGTAACGGGCAAGCACGGCGGTTCGGACCATGTGCTTATTTATTTCCCGCAGGAAGTGCTGGAAAAGATGAGCATCGACGACAACGTGATGGTTAAAGCTGCGGGGCAGGGGATGGAATTGTCCGATTACCCCGATATCATGCTGCGCAACGTATCACCGGCGTTGATCGGGAAGATGAACATAATTGAAGATAACGGCAAATTACGGGTCGGCGTGGCGAAGATCGCACCCGCTTCCATCATGGGCTCGGGGTTGGGTACGGTCAATACGGCGGGTGGTGATTACGACATCACGCTTTTTGATGATGAAATTAAGGAGCGGTACGGACTTGGCGATTTGCGCTTCGGCGATATCGTCGCAATCAAAAACGCCGACACGCGTTACGGACGTTCGTACCGTACGGGAGCGTGTACCATTGGCGTGATCGTACACGGCGATTGCGTGATTTCCGGCCACGGGCCGGGCGTAACGACGCTGATGACGGCCAAGCTACCGTTGATTGAGCCGTTTATCGACCCTAACGCGAACTTGGCGGATTATTTTTTGAATTAGTTACGGCAAATTATCAATGCAGTTGTAATAATAACTAAACGGCTTACCCCAGGGAGGTTATATGTTATGAGTATCGGCAAAAAAATTTCCGTAATCATGGTATGCATCATTTTTGTGAGCGTGCTGGTAACGGTGGGTATTTCGACGTATTTGGCAAACAACAGCATCCGGACGGAGTCTTTGGCAAAATGGCAAAGCGAAATAGCGCGGCAAGCCCTTTTTATGAACGAATGGATCGAGGGTCATATGGCAGCGGTAAACGCCGTGGCGAACGCGATCAAGTTTACCGATATTGTGGATTTGTCGCAGGAGCCCTCGCGTGTGAAGTTAATGGATAAATTAACCGCCACGCTGGTTACGAATACCGCCTATGAAGACGTATATATAGGCTTTCCCGATGATACGGCCATATTTGGCAGCGGCTTCCCCATCGAAACGATATATTACCGGTGGCGGGCGACGGAGCGCGGCTGGTATCGTTTGGCGTTGACCGACCCCGGCATCCCGCACGTCACAAAGCCTTATGTGGATTCAAACACGGGCGAGCTGTGTATATCCGTAGTCCGCGCGGTGGTGAGGGACGGCAGGGTAATAGGTGTCGCCGCCATAGATATCCTGCTCCCGTTCTTGAATGAACAGACCCATGCCGCCACGCTGCACCGGGACGGCGTAAGTATGTTGCTTTATACAGACGGGGATATATTGATACACGGTGACCCAAACTTCGCGCCCGACGCCGAGGGCAATTTCATGAATATGAGAACAATTGCCAACGGGGGATATACGGGTGTATGGGCGCAAATAGTAAGTGCCGACGGTGTATACAGGCACAGGAGCCCCGGCGGAGGGTACAGTTATTTCGCTTCGGGCACGATGCATTCCGTAGATTGGCATATGGTGACGGTATTACCCGAGGGGGTAATCGGAGAGGTGATGATGGAGTCCTTCACCGCTATCATGATCCTTATTATCCCCATTTCCATTGCGATATTGCTTATCGCCGCTATCGTCGTCTTATATTCGGTCAAAACGACCGTGATGACCCCGATAAAAAAACTTACAAAGGCGTCCGTTGCTATTTCGATAGGCGATATTGAAATAGAGGGGTTGGATGCCGAAAAGACGCCCACCAAAAACGAGGTTATCCTGTTGGAACGCGCGTTTTCCGATATGCTGGAATGTTTTAAGCAGCAGGCTTATATTTTGGCGCGGGTAGCCGAGGGCGATTACACTTCAAAGATGAGCGTCCGCTCGGATGAAGACGTTATCAACTTATCCATCAATATGATGGTTGAGGAAACGTTGCGCGTATTGCATAAGGTTGCGACGGCGGGCGTGCAGGTGGCGAACGGATCCAAGCAGATTTCCGACGGTTCCCAAATGCTCGCGCAGGGCTCGATTTCCCAAGCCGATACCGTGAAACGCTTATCCGCTTCCATGTCCGAAATAGCGGGTAAAATAAAGGATAACACGGAAAGGACGGGAAAGGCCGCGATTCTTGCCAATACGATTAAGCAAAACGCCGAAAAGGGCAGCAATCAAATGTCCGAAATGATGCAGGCGGTAAACGAAATAAACCAATCCAGCCATAACATCAGCAAGGTCATTGAAATCATCAACGGCATAGCGGAATCCGCCGAAAAGCAATTGACCGTGTCCATGTCCGAAATAGCGGAAAAAACGAAGGAAAACGCAAACAAAGCCGATACGGCCGCGGCGCTGGCGGAAAACATCAAACAAAGTGCCGAAAAAGGCAGCCTTCAAATGTCCGAAATGATGAAAGCCGTTGAAGACATAAACCAATCCAGCCAGGATATAAACAAGGTTATCAAGATGATTGAGGATATATCCTTCCAAACCAATTTGCTTGCCCTTAACGCGTCGGTGGAAGCGGCACGGGCGGGTGAACACGGAAGGGGCTTCGCGGTGGTGGCGGATGAGGTGCGCTCCCTTGCGGCAAAGAGCGCGGACGCCGCAAAGGATACCACAAGCATGATTTCCAACTCCATGGAAAAAGCCCGGCTTGGTTCCCGTATCGCAAACGAAACGGCTTCGAGCCTGAACGAAATCGTAAACGGCATCAAGGAAAGCACCAAGCTAATCAACGAGGTTTCCATTTCGTCGAACGAGCAATACAGAACCATCGAAAAAATAAACGCCAACGAAGTGCGGAGCCTTGTTAACAGCAGCGTACAAGCCGCCCAAGATACCGGCGAAATGGTGTCCACCTCCATTGAAAAGGCGGAGCTGGGCTCGCGCATTGCCGCGGAAACCTCCCAAAGCCTGACGGCAATTGTGTCGGGCATAAACGAAAGCACGTCTATATATAATCAAATCGCCGCGTCCTCCGATGAGCAATACCGCGCCATAGAGGTTATCAATGTCGATGTGGGGAATGTGGCGGAAATCGTGCAAAATACCGCCGCAACGGCGAAGGAAAGCGCCGCCGCATCGTTGAACATGAGCAACCAATCCTCCGTCTTGGAGGAATTGATCGCCCAATTCCAATTAAATGAACAAGTAAATAAGAATAAATAAACTAAAAAGCGAGGTGCTGATATGAACATTCACGCATTTGTGGATAATGTTTCCGTACAGGTCCAAAAAGTACGCAATGCCTTGGCAAAGAAGGATTACAGGCAAGCAACGAATGAGTTGTCGGATATTTGCGATGCGTTGGCTAAAAACGGCCAAAGCGAAGCGGCGGCGAAACACCGCGCCGCCATCGGTACGCTCACGCAAAAAAGCCCCGATGAAATCGAGGCGGTTGCGGAGCAGATTATATTGGACGTCATTTCGTTGACGGTTGATTTGCAATTAGCGGAGTACATGAACAAGCAAAGCAAACAACAAACGCAAAGGGTAAGCGGCATGGGTATATTGGCGGTCGATAACGCCGTCATGTTCCTCAATACATTGAAAAGGCTTTTGGCGAACACAGATTACGAACTGCATTGCGTAACTTCCGGCGACGAAGCGTTAGCGTTTTTGAAAAACAACCAGCCCAACGTCATCCTTTTGGATATCGAAATGCCGGATATGGACGGTTATGAGCTTGCCCGCAAAATCAAGCAGAGCGGCCAAAAGGCACCTATCATCTTCATAACCGCGAACTCCGACAGGGAATACATCGCGAAAGCGGCGGCGGTAGGCGCGGCGGGGTTGCTGATGAAGCCCTTACGGGTGAACCAGTTGCTTGCGAAGCTGAAGGAGTTTATGTGACCTTTTAAGCGCCGAGGTAATGTTTTATATCCGATATCAATGAATAAACGCTTTGTACGAAGGGGGCATTATCGGCGAGTACGCCGTTGATGTCCCCTTCTTTTGCCATTTGTTCCAAGCGCATGGCGGCGTCCGCTGAAGCGCGCGCGCCGATGCCCGAGGCGGAGCCCTTTACGGTATGGACGTTGATGGCGTACAGCGGCAGCGTTTGTTCCGTTACATCGCGTAGTTTTTCCAACTCGGCGGGTATATCCTCGGTAAACGAACGCAGGATGTCCAAATACATTTCAACATCGTTATCGTATATACCCAACCCCAGTTTCGCGTTGATGTTCGGTATCTCGATGCTTACGGGCGGCGAAGCGGCGGAGCCGCCGTCGTTAACGGCTTGTGCCGCTCTGTCGGTCGCTTCCCCGTCCCCCATGAGCCACCGCCTGATAATTAAGTCCAACTTTGAAAGGTTAACGGGCTTGGACAAAAACGCTTGAAAGCCGTTATCCAGGAAGAATTGTTCGTTTCCGGCGACCGCGTTCGCCGTTAACGCGATTATGGGTAAATGTGAAACATAGTCGCTTTCAATGGCGCGGATCAATTTCGTCGCTTCCACGCCGTCCATCCCGGGCATCATATGATCCATAAAAACGGCATCGTACCGTGGTTCGCCCGCTTGTACGCGGTCTATCGCTTCCCGGCCGCTTGTCACGCAATCCACGTTCAGCTTATATTTCCCGAACATCCACTTCGCCACATCCAAGTTTGGTAAATAATCGTCAACCACCAGTACCGACACATGGCGTAAATCCGGCCGCGTAAGTTCGAGGGTAGAATTTTGTTTGTAATTCCTGTAACGCAATCCGCACAATGCCTCCGCCGTTTCCGCGTCTATATATTCTTCGCTAACAAAACCCTGCTTTACGTTTACATGAAAAACAGTCCCCTTGCTGTATTCGCTCTCCACCGTAACCGTTCCGTTCATCAGTTCTACAAGCCCCTTGGTGATGGAAAGCCCAAGCCCCGTCCCCTCTATGGCGCGGTTCGCTTGGGCATCCACTTGGTTATAGTCGGTGAATAATTTGCCCAAATCCTCCTGCCGTATGCCAATACCCGTGTCGCTGACGGAAAAGGAAAGGATTACGTCGTTTTCGCTTTCGCGCGTACAGCCGATGGTTAGCGTTATCGTACCGCTGTGCGTGTACTTGAACGCATTGCTGAGCAAATTGTTAATGATTTGCCCGACGCGCAAATCATCGCCGTAAAAATAATTGTACAGATTATCATCAATGTGGAGTTTAAAAACCAACGCTTTGTCGCTGAAGCGGGTAAGGTTCATCGATACGGCGTTGTGGAGCATACTCGCAATGTCATACTTCACAGGCGTAAGGGTTAGCTTGCCCGATTCTATCTTTGAAATGTCCAAAATCTGATTGATGATGAGCAGCAGCATGTCGCTCGCCATGTTGATTTTCGTTAGATGCTCCCTCAACGAATCTTCCAATCCGTTGTCTTCCAAAATCATTTGCGTTAATCCGACGATTACGTTCATCGGCGAGCGAATCTCATGGCTCATGTTTGCCAAAAATGACGACTTCGCATGGTTTGCCATTTGCGCGGATACTACCGCCGCTTCCAAATCGCGCTTCATTACCTTCAACGTGACCTGGTTGCGGACCCTTAATTTTACGATGGCTTCGATATACGGCTTGGTTATGTAATCCGCCGCACCTAATGCCAAACCTTTTTCCTCCGCGTCCCTGCAATCCATCGAGGTTACGAAAATAACGGGTATGTCTTTCGTTTCTTCGGAAGCCTTTAATGCTTTTATCACATCGTAGCCGTCCATTTCCGGCATTAAAACGTCAAGCAGGATAACGTCCGGATGGAACTTGTGCGCGCATTGTATGCCGGCGCGCCCGTTGTTTGCCGAATATACGGTGTATTCTTTTTGTAAAATATGCTCGAGGGTGCGAAGGTTTGTAACTTGGTCATCAACAATCAAAACTTTGTATGGTTGAGGCATATATATCCATCCTTTTTATATGGTTAAACGCTTCATATTACTTAACGCGTTTGCGATATGCTTTTTAATCGGCACACGCAAACTAAAAAAACCGCAGCCTCCCGCTCTTTGCGTCTGTGAAGGGTTGACGGTTTTTTATATGTTCGAATTCCGGCAGGCGCGCAAGGGTGTTGCGCATGACGTAAACGGGGATTTCGCAGCCTCCGTCCCTGTTTAAAAAGCTGCGGCTGAGTTGTTCGACAATCGCGTCCCGTTGGCGCAGGATTTGCGGTTCGGCGTATTCGTAGGGCATTTGCGAAAGGATGAACCAAAAATATTTTTGCACACCGCTGTGGCGCTTATGGTCGGCGAAGTGCTTGTTGTACATGGTGAGCTGCTTGTCCAGCCAAGGTTCGTCCACGGGTTCGTTAATGGAAACGAAGCGCAGCACCGACAACCCCGCTTCAAAACATTCCGCGTAGTGGCAGGATTGGTAGCCGAAGCAGGTTTGTTTTAAACGGGCGGCGGTCATTTCGAACATGCGGGAAAGCTCGCCGCGGTCGATTAAATCGGGGTACGTTCCGTTTTTTGTAAAGTCGGCGGAAAATAGTTGAAGAAGCCGCAGGATTTCAAACTCGTAGGCGTTGTCGGCGAAGATGTGCGTCTTAGGCGACGCGGGGACGACAGTTTGCAATTTCTTCTTAACGTAGGGCGGCGCGAAGAAGATGGGGTACGCGGTTCGCGCCTCCATCCATTGTCCGGTATATTTACGTTTTTCCTTTTCAGCGAGGAGGAAGCGGGTGATTTTCGCCTTTTGCGCGTCGTTTAACGTCCCGCCCTTGATTAAGTGGTGGTTGGTTTTAATCATAGCTTCATAAGCGGTCATGGGTATTATCCTTTCTTATTGGCGTACCGGGTATCGCGTTTCTCCGCGCGGAAGATAAAGAAATCGCCGTTTTGAATCACCTTTACGCCGCCGAATATGGCGGTTAGTTTGTTTTTATACCATTCCAGCCGCTTGGTGACCATGTAAAATTGACCGCCTGTTTCCAAGCGGTTAAAACCTTTTTCGATAAAATGCTTGGGTACGGAAAAATCCGCGTGGTACGGCGGATTGGATAATATGTGCGTGAAGCCCGTATCATCCACGGACTTAAAGCCGTCGCTGTAGATGATCTTCACCCCCGGGACGCCGTTAAGCGCAGCGTTTTTTATGGAAAGGGCGACCGCGTTTTTGTCGATGTCGCTCATGACAACATTTTCCTCTCCGATTAACTTGGCGGCGTAGATGCCGACAACGCCGTAGCCGCAGCCCAAGTCAAGGATTTTTGACTTCGTGTCGAATTGACACGAAGTTAACATCGCCAGCGTTCCCTTGTCGATATTATTGGGGGAGAAAACGCCGCGCGTCGTTTCGAATTTCATTTCCACGCCGCCAACCGATTCCGTAAACACCACAGTCCCGCCCTTCTTATGGTATTATAATACAAAAACCGCCGAGGTAAAAATATCCATGCTTGAACTCAACGGCAAACACAATAACGCCAAGGTATTCACAAACCACGCCGAACCATCAGCCATCGCGCAAATTGAACACCTGTTGGACCAACCCTTCATCGCGGGCAGCAAAATCTGTATTATGCCCGACGTACACGCGGGGATGGGCTGCACCATCGGTACGACCATGACCATCAAGGATAAGATCGTACCCAACCTCGTGGGGGTGGACATCGGCTGCGGTATGGAAACCGCGTTGCTTAAGGATAAGCGCGTCGAATTAGCGCAATTGGACAAGGCTATCCATCAATACATCCCCGCGGGCTTTCATATAAGGAAGGAGCCGCACCACTTCGCCAACGAAATTGATTTAAACGAAATGCGCTGCGCCAAGCATATAGACATTGAACGCGGGGTGCTTTCCATTGGCACGCTGGGCGGGGGCAACCATTTCATCGAGCTGGGCACGGACGAAGAAGGGCAGTTGTACCTGGTCGTACACTCCGGCAGCCGCAACCCCGGCAAGCAGGTATGCGAATGGTACCAAAAAATTGCCGCCGACAATTTGGGGCGCAAGGGTAAAGGCATGGACCGTGTGTTGGCTTACCTCGAAGACCAACCCATGTTGGACTACCTGCACGATATGGAAATCATGCAGCGTTACGCCGACATCAACCGTAAGGCGATTATCAGGGAGTTGGAAAAACGCGTTAAATTTAAAATCACCGACCAATTCACCACCACGCATAACTATATTGACACAAAAAAAATGATATTACGCAAGGGCGCGGTATCCGCCGAAAAAGGCGAACGGCTGCTCATCCCTATGAACATGCGGGACGGCAGCCTGCTTTGCGTGGGTAAGGGCAACGCGGATTGGAACTATTCCGCACCCCACGGAGCGGGGCGCATCATGAGCCGTACCGAGGCTAAGGCGAGCATCACGCTTAGCGCGTTCCAAAAAACGATGAAGGGCGTTTATTCCTCCACAATTAACGCAAGCACCCTGGACGAAGCTCCCTTCGCGTACCAAGCCATGGAAAATATCGTCGCCAATATCGGGGACACGGCGGAGATTATCAAAACGATTAAGCCGATGTACAATTTTAAATCGGCGGAATAGATTAAAAGGTAATGTCGGTGGAATAGATTAAGAAGCAATATTGTTGTAATATTCAACTTGTCCCCTATTAGGGGACAAGTTGGAATGAATAAAATAGCGGGAGAGGGTTTCAATGGAAAAGGGTAAACCGATACTTGTAATTCTGGCGGCGGGGATGGGGAGCCGCTTCGGGGGGTTGAAGCAAATCGCGCCCGTGGACGATGAGGGGCATATCATTATCAATTATTCGCTGTATGACGCGTACCGCGCGGGCTTCCGCGAAGTGGTGTGCATCATTAACCCGCAATACGAAGCGGAATTCGAAGCGCGATTTAAAAACGTGCCTTCGGACATGAATATCCGTTACGCCCATCAATTATTGACGGACATCCCCGAAGGCTTCGAAATCCCCCCCGACCGTGTAAAACCTTGGGGCACGGCCCACGCCTTGGTGTGCGCGAAGGATATGATAAACGCACCATTTGCGGTCATAAACGCGGATGATTTTTACGGAGCCAACGCGTACAAATTGCTGTATGATTTCCTAAAAAATGAAGCCGCCGACACCCGCCACGCCATGGTCGCTTACCGCGTGGAAAATACCCTGTCGGAAAACGGGACGGTATCGCGGGGCGTATGCACCGAAAAAGACGGCATGTTAGTTAAAATCGTCGAAAGGCTTGCCATCAAGCCCGCACCCGGCGGCGCCGTTTTCGAGGATGCCCTCCCTGCGGATACGGAGGAGGAAAGGTTCCTCCCCGACGGCACGCCCGTTTCCATGAATATGTGGGGCTTCGGGCAAACGTTGCCGCATGAGTTGGCAAGCGGTTTTCCGGTTTTCCTAAATGAAAACCTCGGTAAAAACCCATTGAAATGTGAGTTCCTTTTACCCATGGAAGTAGGGAAGCTCTTGGATAAAGGGCGTTTTACCGTGAAGGTGCTTACCTCGGCGGATAAATGGTACGGCGTAACCAACGCCGAGGATATGCCCGGCGTGCGTGCCGCCATTAAGGAAATGAGGCAACGCGGTGAATACTCATGGTAACGGAACCCAAGCAAATCCATGCGTTTAAAACCGACGCCGAACCAATTTTCATCACAAAGTACGGCAACGGGCATATCAACGATACTTACCTGGTCGTGGACGGTACGGCACGGCAGTACATCTTACAAAAAATAAACAAGAATATCTTCCGCGCCACGCGCGAACTGATGGAGAACATAAAAGCCGTAACAGACCACCTAAGGAAACGCGCCAAACAAAACCGCGAAGCCCTTTCCCTCATCCCCACGAAGAACGGCAAGGATTGGCTGGTGGATGAGGACGGCGAATATTGGCGGCTGTATCCCTTCATCAGCGACACGGTTTGCCTGCAACTGGTGGAAAACCCCGAGGACTTTAAGGAAAGCGGCGCGGCTTTCGGAAATTTCCAGCGTACGATGGCGGACTTCGACGCGGTTTCGCTGTTCGAAACAATTCCGCGCTTCCACGACACACCCAATCGGTATACCAACTTCAAGAACGCTCTGCGCGCCGACCCCCTCGGGCGGGCAAAGGACGTAAAGCGTGAAATTGACTTCGCGCTGGCGCGGGAGGAATACGCGGGCACGCTAATCAAATTGTACGAATCCGGCGACATGCCCCTACGCGTAACCCATAACGATACCAAGCTCAATAACGTGCTGTTCGACCGTGAAACGCGCAAAGCCTTATGCGTGATTGACCTGGACACGGTAATGCCGGGTTTGGCGGTCAACGATTTCGGTTGCTCGGTACGGTTCGGCGCGTCCACCGCGGCGGAGGATGAAACCGATTTGTCGAAGGTTTCCTTTTCGCTGCCCCTGATGGAGGCGTTCACGGAAGGCTTCCTGGGTACCTGCGGCGAAAGTCTGACGGAATGTGAACTGCACCACTTGCGCGACGGCGCGAAGATGATGACCCTGGAGGACGGCTTGCGCTTCCTTACCGATTATATCGAGGGGGACGTGTACTACCGTATAAAGCGGGAGAACCATAACATCGACCGTTGCCGCACGCAGTTTAAGCTGGTGGGCGAAATGGAAACGAAGTGGGACGCGATGCAAGCTATAATCCTAAAGGCGGTGAAGTAATGGTACTGGTAACGGGCGGAGCGGGTTACATCGGCAGCCATACCTGCGTGGAGTTGTTAAATAAAGGCTATGAAATTGCCGTCGTCGATAATCTTTCCAACAGCCATCCGCTGGCAATCGAGCGAATGAAAGCGATAACGGGGAAGGATTTCCCGTTTTACACAGCGGATGTGTGCGACGAAAGCGCGTTGGATAAGATATTTTCCGCGCACTCCATCGATTGCGTCATCCATTTCGCGGGATTAAAGGCTGTCGGCGAATCCGTGGCAATCCCCATCGCGTATTATAAAAATAATTTGCTGTCCACCCTGGCGTTGTTGGAAGCCATGAAGCGGCACAAAGTACGCAATTTCATTTTTTCATCCTCGGCGACTGTGTACAGCGGGGATAATACGATGCCCCTGACGGAAGAAGCGAACCTCGGCAATTGTTCCTGCCCCTACGGCTGGACGAAATATATGAATGAGCAAATCATCACCGATTGCGTTAACGCCGAAAAAAACATGTCCGCCGTTCTTTTACGTTACTTCAACCCCATCGGCGCGCACGAAAGCGGGCTTATCGGCGAGGACCCGACGGGCATTCCGAACAATCTGCTCCCCTTCATCGCGCAGACGGCGGTGGGTAAGCACAAGGAAGTAGCCGTACACGGCGACGATTACGATACCCCCGACGGTACGGGCGTACGCGATTATATCCATGTTAATGATCTTGCGACTGGGCATGTGGCGGCAATCAAGTTTTGCAAATCGGCGAAGGGTACGCACGCCTTTAATTTGGGCAGCGGTAAAGGCGTGTCGGTGCTTGAAATGATTCATACCTTCGAAAAGGTAAGCGGCGTAAAAATCCCGTACCGCATCGCGCCGCGCCGCTCGGGTGACCTTGCCGTGGGTTATGCCGACCCTTCAAAAGCGGCGGAAATTTTGAATTGGCGCACGGTAAAGACCCTAGAGGACGGCTTGGCGGACTCCTGGCGCTGGCAGTCGAGGAACCCGGAGGGGTATAGGGGTTAGGAATTTGGAACAATAATTCGGAGTTAAAAACTCGGAGTTAATAAGTTTGGAATAAAAGGATTGATTAATTATTTACGCAAGTGTATTATGTGATTAATACACTTGCTTTTTTATTGGGGGTGCGTTTTTTGCTTGACTTGTTTGTAAAACCCACCCCGGGTAATGAACCTGTTTATTTACAAATAATTAAACAGTTTAAGTTATTAGTATTGCAAAGGCATTTTAAGGATGGGGATGAAATACCCTCGCGGCGTATGCTGGCGGTGCAAATGGGGGTTAACCCCATGACCGTACAAAAGGCTTTTGCGGAGCTTGAAACCGGCGGGCTGGTACAAACGCCGCCCAATGCGAAGAGCGTGGCGTTTGTGGATGAAGCCAAGCTAAACACTATCCGCAGGGAGTTATTGGAAGGTCAAATTGACGCGTTAGTGGAAACGGCTGTCGGTGTGGGGGTAGGGGAAGCGGATTTGATGAAAATGGTAAAGGCGATTTTCGAGCGGAAGGATGGGGTTAAATGAAGAAATTTTTAATGCTGGTGCGATGGGAATATAGTGGAATGTTTGGGTGGCTTTGCGCGATTGCCGGGGGGATGGCGGCGTTGCAATTCATTTTGATAAACCTGCGGATATACGACGGCGGAGTGGTCGTTCCCTTATCCCAAGCGATACGGGAAAGCCGCGCGTCCGTCGTATTTTTTATTGCGTTCGCGGTGTTGATGGGGTTGATTGCCGCGCGGCTTTTTATGGGCTTTGCAACCTCCAAAAGTATATACGTCTTGCTTGCCTTGCCCGGCAAACGGAAACACATATACCAGTCAAAACTGGCGGCTGCGGGGGTTGCCGCGGGGGTGCTGGTCGCGGCGCAAATGGCGGTTGTTAAGGCTGCCGAAATCAGGATGGGCTTGACAGGGGATTCCCTTCGGCGCGGCGCGGATTTTTACCTCACGTTGTTGGATATACCTTTTTTACGGATGATTTATCCGGCCACAGGCTTGACTGTGTTTGCCGCGCTCACGGTTTTGTTCGGTTCGGTTTGCGTGGTACTTTATGCGGCAACAGCGGTTAAAGCAAAAAGGTACAAAGGCTCTATAATCGCAACGGTTTTATGGATGGGAACGCTGCTTCTCTCCTTCCCGCTGCATGAAAACCTTCGGAGCATTAATACATTCCGATTAACGGTGATGCTTGTAATCGCGGTTGCCGTTACCAAAATGGGGATGGCGTTGTTTGAAAGCGGGGAGGTGGCGGGATGAAAAAATTGGCGGCAAGCGTCGCGTTTATCGTAATCATGTTTGTAATGTTCTTCGCCACGGCGTCCGCTTCGCGGCGGAATATACCCGTGGGATTGTCGGATATATACGGTGATACCTCGGGCTTACGCTGCCTTACGGTCGAAGGGACGGTCGTTAATTGGGAAAGCCGATACGCCTATCAATTTTCCGTCAGCCCCGATAAGTCAACGGTTGACATGCATGTATTCACCCACCGCGGCGACGAACAATCATATTCGTGGTCGTCGTGGCCCTTCCCCCATTGGCAGGACTCGTGGCATCCGTCGTTTTTCGAAGCGGTGTTCACCCCCGGCGAGCCGTACGAAGTTTTGGCATACGACAGCAGTCGGCGGGCGGTGATGGTTAACGCGGACGGTACGGAAACGTTCTTCCCTGAGTACCGGATTTACGGCGATGTGTTCGCGGTGGAAACGCGGATGCACGGGTTTACCGTTTTAACGGCTACGTCCCACAGCTTGTTCGCGGATGCGGGAACGGACGGTTATATTTACGCCTTTACCGAGAACGCGCCCTATTTTCATTTTTCTGCCTTTTTCAACGGAAGGGAGCGCCATCATTCGTTTCACAATATTTTTCCCATCACCAACAGCCTTGTTATAGGGGATTTGCGCATTTTCGTACACACGGGACCGGATTTGTTCGGCGAAACGGCGGTGTACGGTGTTTGTGTGCGCGAGGGAAGGGTTCCGACGGTGCCGCTCCCGAACCCCGACGATGGAATCGCGGTCGAAGCCTTAACCCTGCTTCCCGTTACATTGGCACGCGGTGAGGATGAAATCATCGGCTTGTTGGGTACGGATGAAGGATTCCTGTTAATCATCCAACGCGCCGATCGCTTGGAAATCACGCACTATATCATCGAAAGCGGCGAAGCGATTACAGCGGAAATCGGCGGGGTGTTCCGTTTCGACAATACCTTCCAACGTAGCGATGCGGCGGTGTTCTTCGTCATGCATTGGAACGGGGATAAAATGGCATGGGAAGAAGCGCAACTTGTCTTTAATATTAAACAAAATGCGTTTATGTCCGATGTACGCGCTTTCGCGCTGGGCGGCGAGCAAGCCGCGGCGGGGACCCACCGGATGCGGGTATACGACGCGTTTGCCCGGGACGGAATGGTTTATTTCATCTATACCCTGGAAGCAAATCCCTGGGCAGTCATGAACACAAGCGTGGAAACCTTCATTTCCGCTTTCGACATGCAGGGGCGGCTTATCGGGCGGGCACAGGTGCTTAACGGCGTGGAAGACGACCGCTACTGGCTGCGGCGCGGCGGAGGGATGGAGCAAGCCTTCGCGCGGCGGATACAATCGCTTTCGATAAAGTAGGGAGAGAATTATGTTAAGCGTTCAAGGCATTTGGAAATATTACGGTAGCCGTGTCGCGTTGCGCAACGTTACGCTGACCCTGAAGCGGGGCGAAGTCGTCGGCTTGTTCGGCGCGAACGGCGCGGGCAAATCCACCCTGCTTAAAACCGTCATGGGTTTGCTTAACCTAAGCAACGGTTGGGTGACGTTGGACGACAGCCCGATAAAGGGTAATACCTACGGAAAAATCGCCTTCATCACCGAAGAGGGGAGCTTCTTCCCCGACATGACCCCGCGCGACCACGGCGAATTCTACGCGGCCATGCTCCCCCGCTTCAACGCGGCGCGTTACGGCAAGCTGCTGGAATTCTTCGCGCTCGAACCCGATAAAAAAGCGCGCACCCTTTCTAAAGGGCAGCGCGCCAAGCTGGAAATCGCCGTCGGCATGAGCCGGGGCGCGGATTATATCCTGATGGACGAACCCTTCCTCGGTAAGGATTTATTCACCCGCCGCGATTTCCTTAAGCTGATGATATCGATTATCCAACCCCATGAAGCCGTACTCATCGCCACCCACCAAATCGAGGAAATCGAAATGTTCATCACCCGCGCGGTGGTACTGCACGAGGGTGTCGTAGTAGGGGATATTTTAATGGACGCCCTCGGCGAACGCGGGGAAGGGTTGGTGGAGTTTATAAAAAAAGCGTGCGGCTACAAGGAGCCGAACGCCGCCGATTGGTTAATCGGTTTATGAACCGTTAAAGAACGCCATCAGCACTATTTTATATTAAATACGCATTGTCAATACCTTTTTATCTTAAAAAACGCAATCATATTCTTTAGCATCTCCGCTTGCGAACTTAATTCTTCCGACGAAGCCGCACATTCCTCGCTTGTGGCGGAATTAGCTTGGACGACGTTGTTTATGGTGTTCATCCCCGCGCCGACTTCGCCGACATCGTGTTTTTGGCTGTTGGACGCCTCGTAAATATTGCCGATTACGTCCGACATATAAATTACGTTGTCTACGATGTTCCGTAAACTGCTCGCGGTGTCCTCGGCGCATTTCGAGCCGTCGTTTACCTTAACGATGGCATCCTCTATCAACTCACCCGTTTCACGCGCGGCGTTGGAGCTTTTACCCGCGAGGTTACGGACTTCCTCCGCGACGACCGAAAACCCCTTCCCGTGCTCACCCGCGCGTGCGGCCTCAACCGCGGCGTTAAGGGCGAGGAGGTTGGTTTGGAAGGAAATGTCTTCGATTACCCTGATTATATTGCTGATTTTCTTTGACGATTGGGCGATACCGTCCATCGCTTCCAGCAGCTTCGCCATTTCGCGGTTGCCGATTTCGGCGTTGGACTTCGATGTTTCCGCTATCTGTTTCGCTTCCTGCGCGCTGCTTGCGTTGCTCTGTGATTTTTCGTTGATTACCGTAACCAAAGCGGTCAATTCCTGTATGGAACTGGCCTGTGTGGTCGCACCCTGCGCCAACACGGTCGCGCTTTTGGATATTTGCCGTGAGCCTACCAATACGTTTTCGGAGGAGTTGCTGATTTCATCCATCGTTTTGGTAAGGGCCTGGAGGATAATACCCAACGAATCTTTAATCGGGGCGTAGCTTCCGGCAAACGCGCGGTTTACCGAAACCGTCAAATCCCCGTTTGCCATCGCGCCAAGCACCCGCGTTATTTCGTTGATATAGGCAAGGGTCGTTTCCTGCGTTTGGTTTACGGCGATTTTTAACGAACCGAATTTCCCTTTATAATCACCGTTTACGCGTTTGTTGAATTCGCCTTCCGACATGGCGAGATTTGCCTGCTCCACTTCAAGGAGCGGCTGTTCCACGGCGTTTACGAGGGTATTCAATTCATTAAGCATGATTTTCCAATTCCCCTTGTGGTTGTCGGCATTGGAACGTGTGTCGAGCCTGCCGTCGGACGCAAATACCGCAAGGGTTTCGATTTCGTTTTGGATGGCGCGGAGCTCCGTTTGCAATTCCATGAAACGGTCGTACAACACGATTTTCTTGCCGGGGAGTTTGTTTACCTTCGAATTGAAATTCCCGTCGGCTATCTCGGTCAAAGCGTTTAATACGGCGAGAACATCATTGATAAAACCTTCGGTCAGGTCATTAATGCCCGATATAACTTCCCGGTACGAGCCTTTGTATTTTTCGGGTTTTAAACGGAAATCAATGTCGCCGTTAATGTTTACCTCCCGTTTAATCGCCGTCAAGTCATCCATCAGTACGTTGATGACGTTGATTACATCGGAAAAAGCCTTCGACAGCTTACCGATTTCATCGTCAACCGAAGCGTCGGTTTGTACGGCGAGGTTGCCGTCAGCAACGCTTTGTGCCACGGTGACCAGCTTCTTAATGGGTTTGAGTATGCTTCTGGTTACCGTAACGATTAAGATGACGCTTAATAAAACAGCCGAAACAAGCAACACAATGATCACGGTATACGCCTGCGCTTGTGCCGCGTCAATCGAATCGTTATGCGCGTCCAGCATTTTCTCATATTCCGTTGTTATATCGTTAAGCAATGAAATCGACAAGTCGGCGCTCGGCAGTACCCGACTCCAAAAGATTGCGTAGGCTTCGTCGGTGTTCCCCGCTGCCACATGATTTAATACCAGTTCGGCGTCGACATGGATAATCCTATGCGGTTCTTCTATTTTTTCCAAAAGGTTCCGTACATTTCTGTTGGCGTGTGCTGTCGCCCCGTCGCTGTGCAGCCATTGGCCGAGGGTGCAGGTATCCGGATTGACGGACCCGGTAAACGACCTGCCGCCGAATACGGCGTTGTACAGGTTCTGCTGCCAATTGTAATGAGCGATTAAAACCTGATCAATTTCCTTGTATGCCAATTGCAAGTCATCGAGGCGTTCAAGCATCGTTGAAAGCCGGCGGGCGGACGCAAGGCTGTATACACCCATCGTCATGCCGATTAAGAATATCATCAGAAACCCGCTGATTATTTTTGTGCGGATACTTAGTTTCATATGAATCCAGCTCCTTCTATAATACTTCTCTATTATCATTATGCAGTAACCCTCCATATAGCGACTTTGCACCGGCGCCGAATTTATTTGCGTAGTTAAAAAAGCGTGCGGCTATCCTTGCAATCCCGCGTTCGGTATAATAGAATGTCTTTAATTGTATAAAAACACCGCATCCCGATGGGAAAGGCAGAATAGGGTGAAAATCCCTGCGAGCGGGTCACTGTGATGCGGCACGGGTAAAACCGCCGCCGATAAGTCAGATATGCCGCGGTGTAAAATTACCGCTTCCCCGAACGGAGCGAGAGGAGAATCGCAATGAAAAAAGTAAGGTTTTTTGTGTTGGCGCTCACATTGTTGGCGGCCTTTTTTTATGGGGCTTTGCAAGTGCGTGCCGAATCGGAACCGATGATAAGGGTGTACATCACCTTTGAAGGGTACAACCTGGGGCATGGCTTCTATGTGGTGCTGTTGGAAACGGATGTACCCGCCGGTACGAATGTGCTGGATTTCACGACCGATACGCTGAGGGAATGGGGATACGAATATGACCTGACCCCCTGGGGCGGGCTTGACCGAATCCACGGCATATATTTGGACCGTGAGCCGAACCCGCCGCCGTATATAACGGTCGAGTTGGGTGCGGGCGCGGGCGACGGTTCGCTGGGGAGCTTCGATTATACGGAATACAGCGGCTGGATATTTACCGTCAACCATGTCATGGCTGACGTCGGCGCAAGCGATTATATTTTGCAAGACGGCGATGTGGTGCGCTGGCAATTCTCCATCGAGGGATGGGGCGCGGATTTGGGCTTGGGCGAGGATAGGGGCTTTTGGACGGACCCGTTGTATGAACACGCGGATAAAACGGAAATGATCCGCGCGTTGTTTACATCCGGGCTGGACGAATATTTCCAAGATGTCATGCTTTCGTTCATCATCGACCCCCATACGACGGACGAAATGGTCGAAGACGTGCTTAGTTACCTGCCGGAATTTATCATTGATCCGTTCACTATAACGATGCCCGTGTGGGAAAATCCGTTTACGGATGTTGACGAGGATGATTGGTTCTTTGTACCCGTGTGGTTTATGCATATCATCGGACTGATGGTGGGCGTAGAAGAGGACCGATTCGACCCGCATACGGAATTTACACGTGCGATGGCGGTGACGGTGGCTTGGCGCTTGGAAGGCCGTCCCGTAACGGAAAGCGGGCATGTATTCAAGGATGTACCGGAACGGCGTTGGTTCTCTAACGCGGCGGTATGGGCGGTAGCGATTGGGATCATTGAAGCGGGGGAATATTTTGACCCGCAACGGCCCGTTACCGATGTCGAATTCCTGGGTATGCTGGGCTTCGATGTCGCTTGGGAGGATTCGGATGTACTGACCCGTGCGGAAGCCGCGGAAATGATTTATAGCCTAATGGTCGCTTGGTAAAATGAACAAAAAAATAACAGGTTTAATCCTCGCGTTTTTATTGGCGGTTGGCTTTGCCGTGCCTGTCGGTGCGGCAAGGCCCGCCATGGATGCTTCAATCCCCGCCATGGATGCTTCGCTCGATTGGTTACTGGAAGCCACCCCCAACGGCCCGCAGGTAGGCGGCGTAGTAGGAGAATGGGCGGTTCGCGCCCTCGCCCGCGCGGGGAGGATAAACGCGGATGACCCGTGGGCGGCGGCGTGGCTTGCCGATTTGGAAAGTGTGCTGTCGGAAATCGACGCGGGTTTAACGCCGCCGTCGCTGCGCCGCTGGACGGACTACCAGCGCATAACGTTGGCTTTGGATGAATTGGGTTTAAACTCGGCAAATCATCACGGGCATAACTTGATCGAGCCGTTTCGGTGGTTTGTCCCCACGTCGCACAGACACGCCATCAACCGTACCGTGCTGGTGGATATCTACGCGTTGATCACTTTGGAAACCGTGGGAATCAGCAGCCGTTTATATTTATTGAGCCTATACAACGCGCAGCGCGCGGACGGTACGTGGAGCCTAAACCCCGCGCAACCCGCATCGGTCTTTGACATTGACGTAACCGCGATGGCCTTACAAGCGATCGCGCCGCATTATCGGCGGGGTGACGAACGCGCCGCGCGTACGGTTAATTTGGCATTGGATTGGCTCGAAGCGCAAACCTTCCGCGACGCGGAAAGCACCGCGCAGATGATCATCGCTTTAACCCTGTTGGGGGATGATTACGCGGATAGGGCGGCCTATTACGTGCAAGTCTTGTTGCAATGGTTTAATCCCGAACTCGGCGGTTTCATTCGCGATACCCATCCTAATCGGATAAACGCGTTGGCTACGGTGCAAGCCGCGTATGCGCTGACCGTTTATCACGCGCGATGAAGGATAGTATAAATAAGATAAAAAGAGCATTGCCGATAATATCGGCGGTGCTTTTTATTTTTATATTGACTTCCTGCGGCGGAAAGCCCTACAAAACGGATGACGATTTTTCCGTCACATTTTCCATCCGCGTGGATAACCTCGTAAAGAACATGGACATGTTGGACAGGGACAAACACGAACTCGTCCCCGATGACGGCGTCCTTATCCCCGAATTACAGATTGCGGCATACGAGGGTGACAGCGTTTTCGACTTGCTCCAACGGGTAACGCGCGATAACCGTATGCACATGGCCGCACGCTTTACGCCTGTCATCGGGGACGCATACATTGAGGCTATTCATAATATCTACGCTTACGACGCCGGACCGTTGTCTGGTTGGAAATATATCGTCAACGGCGAAATCCCCAACGTCAGCGCGTCGTCGTATATCGTCAGGGCGGGGGATGTAATCGTGTGGGCGTATACGCTCGACTTAGGGCGTGACCTCGGGATGGACGATGACGCATGGTAAGGGACGCGTTCGCGTTTTATCATCCGATCGTAAATTTCCTATACTTCGCGGCGGTTATCGGATGCGCGATGTTTTTCCTCCACCCGATACTGTTGGGGATTTCTTTTTTGTGCGCGGCGTGTTACGCGTTATATTTAAAAGGGAAAAAAGCCCTTTTTTTTGGTTTGGTATTCATGCTGCCGCTGCTTATTATCACGGCGGCGATGAATCCGTTGTTTAACCACCAAGGCGCGACGATTCTTTCGTATTTGCCCAACGGTAACCCCGTCACGCTGGAATCCGTGCTGTACGGGTTCGCCGCCGCGGGGATGCTCGTGACCGTTATCGCGTGGTTTATGTGCTTTAACGCCGTGATTACAGGCGAAAAAATGATTTATCTCTTCGGCCGAATCGCACCCGTGTTGTCGCTGGTGCTTTCCATGTCGATGCGCTTCGTGCCGCGTTTTGCCGCGCAAGCAAAGGTGATCCGCAACGCGCAAAGGGGTATGGGACAAAAGCCCGGCTTGGTAAAAACCCTTTCGATCCTGGTCACATGGGCGTTGGAAAACGCCATCGAAACCGCGGACAGCATGAAAGCGCGGGGCTACGGCTTGCCCGGACGTACGGCCTTTTCGATTTTTTCCTTTAATCGGCGCGACGGTTATGCGCTGGCGTATATTACGCTTTGCGCCGCGGTAATTTTTACGGGCGCGGCGACGGGCGCGTTGCGGTTCCGTTATTTTCCCGCCATACAAGTCCATGAAGTGACGACCTCAACTTATATTTTTTTCGGCGTATATTTCGCGCTGTGCGCATTTCCGCTCATCCTTAACATGAAAGAGGCGTTCCGTTGGAAATACTCCGCATCGACGGCTTAACATTCACCTATCCCACGCGGGACACACCCGCGATTGCCGACGTAAACCTGCGTATAAACCGGGGTGAATTCGTCGTCCTTTGCGGTCCGTCGGGCTGCGGTAAGACGACGCTGCTCAGGCATATAAAACCCTCCATCGTGCCGCACGGTAAAAAAACGGGGGTTATCTTATTAGAAGGCACCCCCTTCGATGAATTGCCCGCGCGGGACGCCGCCGTCAAAATCGGCTTCGTGTCCCAATCGGCGGAAAACCAAATAGTAACCGACAAGGTATGGCATGAACTGGCGTTCGGTTTGGAATCGCTGGGATTGCCTTCGGAAGCGATTCGTTTGCGCGTGGCTGAAATGGCGAGCTTTTTCGGGATACATACATGGTTCCATAAAAACGTAGAGGAACTTTCCGGCGGCCAAAAGCAAATCCTTGTATTGGCTTCGATCATGGCGATGCAGCCGGACGTACTGGTTTTGGACGAACCGACCGCGCAGCTTGACCCCATCGCGGCGGGGGAATTACTTTCGACCATAGCCGGAATACACCGGAATTTGGGTGTGACGGTCATCATGACCGAACATCGTTTGGAAGAAGCGTATCCGATGGCGTCGCGCGCGGTGGTAATGGATGGCGGACGCGTCATCGCGGACGGGGAACCGCGCAAGGTAGGCTTGCAGCTCCGTGATAAAAAACGGGGGATGTTCCTCGCGATGCCCGCGCCTATGCGCGTGTGGGGTGGGGTGGAGGAGTTCGGAATAAACGGCGCAAAAGACGCTGATTGCCCCATTACCGTGCAGGAAGGCGCGGCTTGGTTAGCGGAGAAAGTAAAAGCAACCCACGGTTGTTTGTCGACCGCCCCTACTCATTTTATTCCGAATTCCAAATTCCGAACTCCGAATTCAACCGCGCTTGTTTTGCGCGATATTTGGTTCCGTTATGAAAAGAACCTCCCCGATGTTTTGAAAGGAACCTCGTTTACGGCCCATTACGGTGAAATTACCGCTGTCCTCGGCGGCAACGGCACGGGTAAGACGACGGCGTTGTCCGTCGCCGCGGGGATATATAAACCCCAACGCGGAAAAGTCATCGCAGATAAAAAGGTGTACATGCTTTCGCAAAACCCGCAAGCGTTGTTTATCGGCAAAACCGTTGGTGAAGATATAAACGAAATGAAAGGTACGCCGGAGGAAATGCTCCGCGTAATTTCCCTATGTAAATTGGACAGGCTCCTCGATTGCCACCCCTATGACCTATCCGGCGGGGAACAGCAACGTGCGGCGCTGGCAAAGCTGCTCCTTGCGAAACCGGAGGTATTGCTGCTTGACGAGCCGACGAAGGGATTGGACGCGGAATACAAGCAAATATTCGCGGGGATATTACGTGAACTGGCAAACGCGGGCGCGGCGATCGTCCTCGTAAGCCACGATATCGAGTTTTGCGCGGAATACGCCGACCGCTGCGCGTTATTCTTCGATGGCGCAATTATAGCGCACAGCGATACGCGGAGCTTCTTCGGCGGAAATTATTTTTATACCACAAACGCGAACCGCATGGCGCGGAATGTTTTACCCCATGCCGTAACGGTTAATGACATCATTCGGGCGTTGGGCGGGGATACCCGATGAAATACACCTTCCCCCTTTTGCTTACCGTACCGTTGACGGTTTTTGCGGGTATATATTTGTTCGGTGACCGCCAATTCCTTTTTATTTCCGTATTAATTCTTATACAAGCCATGGTGCCGTTCTTTTTTTTATTCGAAAAACGCAAACCCGCCGCGCGTGAATTGGTGATCATCGCCGTCCTATGCGCGATCGGCGTGGCAGGGCGCGGCGCGTTTTTTATGTTCCCGCAATTTAAACCCGTTGTCGCGGTTGTTATCATCAGTGGGGTTGCGTTGGGGAAGGAACGGGGATTCCTTGTCGGCGCGATGACGGTCTTCGTCAGTAACATGTTCTTCGGGCAGGGGCCATGGACGCCTTGGCAAATGTTCGCGATGGGGTTTATCGGACTCCTGGCGGGCGCTGTCTTTTACCAAAGGAAGCGCAATACCGTAATATTAGTAATTTTCGGCGCGTTAACGACGCTGATTATTTTCGGCGGTATCATGAATCCCGCGGGGGTACTTATGTTCCAACCCCAACCCACGCGTGAAATGTTTTTACTTTCCTATATCGTTGGATTTCCGTTTGATTTAATCCATGCCTTTGCCACGGCGGTCTTTTTATTCTTAATTTCACGCCCCATGTTGGACAAGCTCGACAGGATAAAAACAAAATATGGAATATAACCCCGTCATTGTTGACACCCTTTTACAAAACCTCTACAATTAAGACAATTTAAGCATTTACATAACGATCGGGGGAGGAACATCTTGAATCCAAGGGATATAAACGATTACGAAGCCGATAACCAATCGGTTGAAACGGCAACAGAAGACCCATCGGATTATAAAGATTCATACGACGAAAAAATGGCGCGAAACGCGGTAAGCAGGCTCTTTGCCGACGACGATTCCGACGATGGCAACGACGATTATAGACCGCCTTCCGTACGTTTGACGCCGCGCGGGGCGTCCTCATCCGAAGCGAGCGACGACGATTATTACGCGGCACTTAACAACAACCGACAGGCACGGGGGGATCGCTCCCGCCCGATGCAAACCTCTCCCGCGGTTTCCGCAATCCATAAACCCGATCGTCCCATCCGAACAAACCCCGAACCCAAGCCCGCCATGAAAGCCCGTGTACCCGTCGTACGTGAACCCATCGCGGCGCGGCGCGTGGAACGGATTGAGGAACCCGATCATTCCGCCCCCATTGAGGACGACGTCAATAGTTTTAAGGCGCGATACACCAGCCGCGACGCCCTGGCGACGGCAACCAACCCCGGCAAGTCAGAGTCGGACGACCGTGTATTGCATCCCGTGGGTACACGGACGCGCCCGCGCGCGACCCCCGCACCTCCGTCGGAATATAACGCTTACCAAGTCATCAGCCCCGTACGCTGGGTGGCTTTAGCGGGCGTCGTTTTGGTACTGGTACTTATGATCGTCTTGGCGTTCCAAAACAGGAGCCTTAGGAACGAGCGGAACGAATTGCTCGCCGCCGCCGAAAACGCGCCGCCGCCCACGCCAACTACCGGTCCGCAACAGGATACCGGTACCCCCGGTGCCGACGTGATCGGCTTGCAATTGCAAATTAACGAATTAAACGAAACCATCGAAATCGCCAACGGAAATATCCGTATATTGGAAACATGGCTGCGCAACCGGGGATATGATCCCGAGCATATTTACAACCCGCCGCCGCCGGAAACAACCCCGCCTCCAACTACCCCCGACCCGCCGCCCCCGCCTCCGCCGCCGGCATACGATGTATATACAGTCGTACAAGGGGACAGCCTCTCCAGGATTGCCCAGCAATTCTATGGAAGCTCGGCAGAAGTGCATTGGCGGCGCATCATGGAATTTAACGGACTGACAAGCGACAGGATCAGTATCAATCAGGAATTAAAAATCCCAAGGATATAAAAGGGTATAAACTCGTCCTATACGGCATATGATACAGTACATTAATTGATAGAAGTGGGAATGCCATGAGCTTAAATGAACTGACCCTGGCGGAATTAAAGGAGCGGGCGAAGTCGTACGGTATAAAAAACGTAACCAAATACCGCAAAGCGGAATTGGTCGATTTAATAACCGAACACGAAAAAACCGCAAAAACGGCCGCTCCACCCCCCGCGGAACCCCCAAATGCACCCGTCCCCCCACCGCCGAAAGCCGAACACCGAACGCCAACCCCTTCGGAGCCTCCCAAGCGCGATTGCGAAGCAACCGTCCCCCAAGAGTTTACCGAAGGGATACTGGAAATCATGCCCGATGGATACGGCTTCCTGCGGACGGAGAATTTTTTGCCCGGGGCGGGGGATATCTACGTTTCGCCTTCGCAGATACGGCGCTTTCATTTAAAGACGGGCGATTTAATCAACGGCCCCATCCGCAACAACCCCACCGAAAAATTCAACGCCATCATGTATATAAAGGAAGTGAACGGCAACGCACCTGACGCGATCGTACGCCGTCCTTCCTTCGAATCCCTAACCCCCATTTTCCCCGACAAACGCATCACCCTTGAGCTGCCTTACGGCGCGCCCACCGCGCGGCACACACTCGCCCCGCGGTTGATTGATTTGCTTTCGCCTATCGGGTTCGGCCAGCGGGGGATGATCGTATCGCCGCCCAAGGCGGGCAAGACCATGCTGCTTAAACAAATCGCGAACGCGATCACCAAGAACCATCCGCATGTCCACCTCATTGTTCTGTTGATCGACGAACGCCCCGAGGAAGTCACCGATATGCAGCGTTCCATCGTGGGTAAGAATTGCTCGGTCGTATACTCTACCTTCGATGAACAACCGGAGAACCATAAACGCTTGGCCGAAATGGTGCTGGAGCGGGCAAAGCGTATGGTGGAACAAAAAAAGGACTTGGTGATCCTGCTCGACTCGATTACGCGGTTGTCGCGGGCGTATAACCTGTTGATACCCGCGGGGGGGCGCACGCTGTCGGGCGGGCTCGATCCCGCGGCGTTGTACATGCCTAAGAAATTCTTCGGCGCGGCGCGCAATGTGGAAAACGGCGGCTCGTTAACGATATTAGCGACCGCGCTCGTAGAAACAGGCAGCAAAATGGACGACGTCATCTTCGAGGAATTTAAAGGGACGGGTAACATGGAACTCGTGCTGGACCGCAAGATGGCTGACAGGCGCGTGTTCCCCGCGATCGACGTACTCAAATCCGGTACGCGGCGGGAGGATCTGTTGCTGTCGCTGGAGGAATTGGACGCCATGTACACCCTGCGCGAAATGTCCGGCCGCGTTACCAGCTCCGAATTTACCGAGCAAGTCATCGATATATTGGCCAAAACGAGGAATAATAAGGAATTCGTGGGGAGCATCGCGGATTTGAGGCCGGTTATCAGTAAATAACCGGAAGAATTAATAACCGGAAGAATTAATAACCGAAAGAATTAATAACCGAAAGAATTAATTTTCGGCGGAATCCACCGATACTACGCAACATATTTTAATGTGATATTCATATCGTTTTCGGGTAACCGAATCATCACTTCAGCACCGGGGCTAATGATTAGCCCCTTTTTTGCGTCCGTTTCCATAAAATCCTTGCGGAAGGTGATTTGCGGGGTTTTACAGGTTAGTAATAATTGCGGCCTATGGGACGGCGTATTCGGTGAAGGGGTCAAAACGATTTTATCCAATCGCGCGTCGCCGCCGTGCAGGGCGCGCAGAGTCGTGCGTTTCCCGTAAGCGATCAGGTTGTGATGACGGGGATTGCGGTCGGGTGATTCCAGGATCAGCCTGCCCGTAAATACGCGGCTGCGTCTGCGAAGAAAAAAAAGGAAAACGACCGCTTTGGAAAGGATCGATCCGGTTATTAAGAATAACGGTAATAAACGGGAGGGGAGGGATTGGAATTCGGAATCAGGAATTAAGGATTCGGAATTCAGAATTAAGGATTCGGAATTAGAAATTAATGATAAAGAATCAGAATTTGCAAATGAAGAAACGGGATTAACAAATGAGAAATCGGGGGTTGAAAATAATAAATCGTAGATTTTATATTCGGTATTGGGGATAGGAAACGGCTGGGGTAAGGGCATAGGGATAGGCGGGGTTATGTAAGGGGTTAGGATTTTGCCGATGATATCGGATAGGGCTTCCGCGCTTGTCGTTTCGAAGGATTGTCCGCCCGTTGCTTGGGCTATATTGTCGATGAAGGCACGGTTGAGCGTGCCGTTATCATTGAGCCCGATGGTATATATCGTTATATCGGCGGCGTATGAAAGGATTCTGTCAATGTCGTTGTCCGCGTCCGCGTGGGTGCGTATGGACGCGGGGGGGATTTCGGTGTTGCCGTCGGTCAACAGGAGGATGATCGGCGTATGGACGGAAAAATCACCGTCCTCGGTTAAGATACGCAAGGCTTTGTCCAAGCCCAGGCTGTGGTCCGTCCATCCGGCATACCCCAATGCGGTGATGAACGCTTTGATGGCGTTTACATCATCCGTATCGTTAATGGCCGTCATGGGCAGGTAATCGATGACTTCCCCCGCATATGCCACGACGCCTATGCGGTCGCCGTTATCCGTCCCCAGCATGTCGATGAACAGACCCATCGCCTCCCGCGCCAGGTTATTAGGGTCGGTATAGCGCATCGAATTGCTGACGTCCAGCACCAATACCGCGGAGATGGGAGTACGTTCCGCCCGTACGTGCGCGGCGGCGAAATATAAAAGCAATAAAAAAACGAATACCGTTTTTATCCGCATCGTTTTCACAAAAAACACCCCCGATCATTTTAGCGGCATATAAACACCACCCGTGCGGTATCGGCCTTCGGCGGTTCGTGCGTGTAGCCGTCCCGCAGCCGTATTGATGAAAAGCCCGCGTCCATCAGCCAATTGCTTATTTCTCCGATGTCGTACGCGCGTTGGCGGTGGATTTCATTTTCGAAGGAGCGCAGCCCCGGATCGCGTCTCAACGATGAAAAGGACAAACGATATTCGTTGATCATCGTCTTTGCGTCGTATACGTTATCCCATTGGTATTCCGCGCCTTCAAACGAATCGCCGAACGTGCCTTCCGCCAGCACCTCCTTAAATTTATATTCCGTATTCATGTCAAAAATGAAAACCCCGCCCGGATTCAAAAAAAGCCGCACGCGCTTAAACACCTCTTTGAGTTCGTCCGATTCCAATATGTAGTTCATCCCGTCGCATACGCAGGTTACCGCGTCCACCGTGCCGTACAAATCCAACGCCCGCATATCCTGCGCCAACCACAACACGCGGCGGTCTGCTTCGAACGCCTTATCCTGCGCTAACGCCAGCATGTCCTCCGAAGCGTCCGTACCGATCATATCATACCCGCGTTCGGCCAGGCGCAGGGTCATGTTGCCCGTCCCGCAGGCTAAATCGAGGATGATTTCGCATTTGTCTAAGTTATTTATTATTTCGCATATGTAGTCCGCCCACGCGTCATACGGGATATCCCGCACCATAAAGGTATCGTACACGGCGGCGAAACCTTTGTAACATTCCATACCTGTTCACCCTTTTTCCAAAGCCTCGGCAGCCATTTTTTTGCGCCGTCTTGCCATGATCCCACCGATGCGGCCGCTTTCCTTGGCGGAAAGGCTCTTCCAGCCGCCTTCGCGTACCTTATCCAGCAGGCCCAATTCTTCCGCGATTTCGTATTTTAGGATATCGTTGATTATATCATCATGTACCATAAATCGATCACCGTTTATCATTATGGCAAAAACGATGCGGTTTTATGCAATTTTCTACCAAAAAGATTGTTTATTTCGAAACGATGGAGTAAAATGAACGGGAACGATGAACCGTACACGAATGGAGGAGGACAGTATGTCCGATTCGAAGATACGCATTGCTTCTTCCGTTCCCGGTTTAAAGAATAAAATAAAAACCGACATATCCGGCCCCACCGACGTGATACATTGGTACATCCGCTTTAATATACCCTTGGACGAACTGACCGTAAACGACCAAACCATGCAGGTAACGGATACCGACGGTTATATCATGCGGACGGACATTTCCTACCAATCCAACCAAAACCGCATATGCATCTCCCCCTTGGATACATATGAGGAAAACCGATACTACTTGCTTAACATATCCAAAAAAGTATGCTCGGCGCGCGGGCAGCCGTTAAAGACCAAAATCCATATCCTTTTTAAGCTGTACAAGGCGCAGGTATCGGAATATAAGGTGCTTAAACGCGACGTGGTGCTGCCCAAGCCCAGGAATCGCCCTGCCGACTACGATGCCCGCCAAGCCAACCGCGTACCCAACGCCATCGACACCGTGTACGGCGACGGTGTAAGCAGAGCGACGGTTGAGCGCATGGATACGGTTCAAATAAAGGTTAACATGGTGTTGGGATTATTTGGGCTTGTGTTGGTTTTGTTGGGCTTCGCGTTATCTCAATTATGGTTGGTGGCCCTTGCGGCGGGGGTATGCATTATCGGCGCGCTGCACTTGGGCGCGCAACTGCGCAACAGGGAAACCGCGGGTAAAATCCATTACAACAGGGGCGTGCGTTGTTATAACCGGGCGCGTTACCAAGCGGCACGGGATGCATTTGAAAAAAGCGAACGCACAAACCCGGGTAACAACTTGGCTAAGTACGGCTTGTACAAGATAGGACAACATACAAAAAACTAACCGCAGGGAGAATGTATATGAATCTGCTTACAAGATCTGACTTTGACGGCTTGGCATGTGCCGTCCTGTTGCGTGAAATCGGCTTGATAGGGACGTGGACGTTCGTCCACCCCAAGGATTTGCAAGATGGCTTGGTGAAGGTAACACCCAACGACATCCTGGCCAATGTACCCTACGTGAAGGGTTGCGGTATGTGGTTCGACCACCATACCAGCGAATGGACACGCACGGGCCGCCCCGAAGGTTTCGTGGGGTCGTTGCGTGAAGTAGACAGCGCGGCGCGCGTGGTCTACGACTACTTCAAGGACCGCCATGACCTTTCCAAATTCGATACGATGCTCGACATCGTAGACCGCGTGGACGCGGGCAAGCTGACCGCCGAGGAATTACTGCATCCCACGGGGTGGGTTCTTTTGGGTTTTATCATGGACCCGCGAACGGGGCTCGGCCGTTTCCGCGACTTTAAGATCAGCAACTACCAACTGATGGAGGCGTTGATCGAATACTGCCGTACGATGAACATCGAGGAAATCATGGAAATACCCGACGTGAAGGAACGCGCGGAATTCTACCTGGCGCAGGCCGAGCTGTTTGTGCAAATGGTTAAGAAGCATACCGCAATACACGGCAATGTAATCGTTAATGACTTGCGCGGCGTGGAAACGATATACGTAGGCAACCGTTTTATCGTGTACAGCTTGTATCCGGAGCAAAACATATCCATGTGGATCGTGGATGGCCGTAACAAGATCAATTGCGCCATCGCCGTGGGGTACAGCATCCTTAACCGCACCGCTACCGTAAACGTGGGTGATTTGCTCCTGGGCTACGGCGGGGGCGGCCACAAGCAAGTGGGTACGTGCCAGGTACCCTATGAGGAAAGCGACAAAGTAATCGCCGAATTAATCGAAAAATTACAATAAGGCGCAAGCCGATAAAAAGGAATGGTTAACATGGAGCACATTAAAAGTATCATCACGGGAAAGATGAACGAAGCAAACGAGCAAATGGGTTGCGGCGAATGTCAAACCTCCTGCCAGTCGGCATGTAAGACCTCCTGCACCGTAGCGAACCAAATCTGCGAAAATAATAATTAATAGCGGATGGTTCATTCGTTTCGCATGGGCGGGCTGCGTCTTGCGTTGGATGTGGAAAGCGGCGCGCTTCACGCGTTGGATGAAGCGGCCTTTTCTGTATTAGAGGTGTTGTGCGATACGGCAGATGATTTCGTACCGGACCCGCAAAACCAACGAATCTTCGACGAATTGAAAAAGCTAAAGGAATCGGGGCAGCTTTTCTCCCCGCCCGCGGACGGGCGGATACATACACATATGCAAAACCGCCGGCCCGTCATTAAGGCGTTGTGCCTTCATATGGCGCACGAATGTAACCTTACATGCAAGTATTGCTTCGCGGGGCAGGGGAATTACGGCTTTAATGACCGCGGCTTGATGTCCTATGAAACGGGCAAGAAGGCGCTTGATTTCATCATCGCGCGTTCGGGAAACCGCGGGAATTTGGAAATCGACTTCTTCGGCGGGGAACCGATGCTCAATTTTAATACGGTAAAGGAACTGGTTTCATACGGAAGATCGCGGGAGGCCGAAACGGGCAAGCGGTTTCGTTTTACGCTAACCACCAACGGGACGTTGTTGACGGATGAAAATATCCCTTATATCAACGAAACCTTCGATAATATCGTACTCAGCCTGGACGGGCGCCCGCATGTAAACGACCGTATGCGCGGAAAAGGAACTTCTGACCTAGTAGGTCAGAAGTTGAAAAAAATGTCCGAAGCCCGTGGTGAAGCGAGCCATTACATAAGGGGGACTTATACGCGGTACAACCTCGACTTCGTGGCTGATGTGTTGTATTTGGCGGACGCGGGCTTTAAATACATATCCATCGAACCCGTCGTCGCCCCGCCCGAAGAAGAATACGCCCTGCGTGATGAAGACCTGCCCGCGCTCTTCGCAGAATACGAAAAATTGGCGGATGCGTTGCTGGCTCGGGAAAAAGAAGGAAGAGGGATCCGATTCTTCCATTTCGAGATAGACCTCGAGGGCGGCCCGTGTATCGCCAAACGCGTTACGGGATGCGGCGCGGGGTCGGAATACTTGGCGGTGACGCCCGCGGGACGTCTCTTTCCTTGCCACCAATTCGTCGGGGACGAGGCGTTTTGTATAGGCGATTTTGATACGGGGATAAAAGAAAGCACGATAATAAACAATTTTTCAAACTGCCACGTATTATCCAAACCCGAATGTGCCGAATGTTGGGCAAAATACTACTGCAGCGGGGGTTGCATGGCCACCGCGCACTACGCGAACGGAAGCATCCTCGCGCCCGATACGATAAGCTGCCAACTCATGCGCAAACGCGTTGAGTGCGCGTTATATATGATCGCCAAACGCAAACTATAAATTCTTTATTCCAAATTACGAATTAATTCCAAGGGGTTGACTTCATGGCGGGACATTCGAAATTTGCCAACATCAAGCACCGCAAAGGAAAGAACGACGCGGCCCGCGGGCGTATTTTCACGCGTTTGGGGCGGGAACTCGCCATGGCGGTCAAATTCGGCGGCCCCGACCCCGCGGCTAACGGCCGCCTGCGTGACGCCATCGCCAAAGCGAAGTCCGAAAACATGCCCAACGACACCATCGAGCGGAGCGTCAAAAAAGCCGCGGGCGACATTTCGGCGGTCAACTACGAATCCGCGACCTACGAAGGTTACGGGCCCGGCGGTGTCGCTGTTATCGTTGAGGTATTGACCGACAACCGCAACCGCGCGGCATCCAACGTAAGGAACGCCTTTACCAAAGGGGGCGGAAGCCTGGGCACACAGGGCTGCGTCTCTTTTTTGTTTGACGAAATCGGGCAATTGTTGATCGAACGCGACGCGATACCCAAGCATGTTACCGAAGATGACCTAATAATGCTGACCGCCGACGCGGGCGCGCAGGACTTTATCGCGCAGGACGAAGGGTACGAAATCGTTACCGCACCTGAAGACTTCAACGCGGTGCGGGAGGCTTTGCAAAAGGCGAATATCCCCGCTATCAGCGCGGAGGTAACGAAGAAACCGCAAAACACGGTAACGCTGACCGAACCGGAACAGTTGAAGCAAATGAATAAAATGTTGGATTTGCTCGACGACGAAGATGACGTGCAAAACGTCTATCACAATTGGGATAATCCGGCGGGGGAATAGAAAGGGAGCGATAACATGAAAATCGGCGCGCAGTTGTACACGGTGAGGGAATATACCCAAAATGTCACCGATTTTACGGCCACGATTCAAAAGATAGCGGACATCGGTTACAAATATGTGCAAGTTTCCGGTATCGGGCCGATACCCGCGAAAGAAGTAGCGGACATATGCGCCGCGCACGGGGTAAAGATCGTGATCACGCATACCCCGCCCGCCCGCGTAAAGGACGAAACGCTAAGCGTCATCGAGGAACATTGTGCCATGGGGGCCAAGTACATCGGCATCGGGGCCATGCCCGGGGAATACCCGCGGAACGCGGACGGGGTTAAGCGGTTTATCGAGGACTTTTCGCCGGCGGTTGAACAAATCAGGCACGCGGGTATGTTCTTTATGTACCATAACCACGCGTTTGAGTTTGAAAAATACGGCGGTAAGCGCATGATCGAATTCCTGATGGAAGGATGGCCTCATGCGGGCTTCACGCTCGACACCTATTGGGTGCAGTACGCGGGCGGCGCACCCGCCGCGTGGCTGAGAAAACTAAAGGGCCGCGTCCCCGTCATCCATTTAAAGGATATGGCGTTCGTGCAGGATCAACAACGCATGTGTGAAGTGGGGGAAGGTAACCTTAACTGGCCGGTGATTTTTTCATCCTGCATTGAAGCGGGGGTGGAATACGCCATGGTGGAACAGGACGATTGCTACGGCGCGGATCCGTTTGAGTGTTTGCGTACGAGCTTTGGACATTTGGAAGGGGTAATATAATGGTACGGTTTGGTATCACAGGCGTAGGCGTAATGGGAACGGGCCATGCGCGCAGTTTATTGGAAGGCAAAGTACCCGGCGGCGTATTGGCGGCGGTATGCGACGTTGATCCGGCGAAGTTGGAATGGGTAAAAACCGAGCAGCCCGAAATCGCGGTATATGAAAACGCCGCGGAAATGTTCGCGAGCGGAAAGATCGACGCGGTGATCGTCGCCACGCCGCATTACGGCCACCCGCCCATCGCGCGCGAAGCCTTCGCGGCCAACATACACGTAATGATTGAAAAACCCGCCGGGGTATATACCAAGCAGGTACGCGAAATGATCGATGATCATAAAAAACGCGCACCTAATTTGGTTTTCGGCATCATGTACAACCAACGTACAGAGCCTATGTACCGCAAGATGTATGAAATTACGCAAAGCGGCGAATTGGGCGAACTTAAGCGTACGAGCTGGCTCATCACCGACTGGTATCGTTCGCAAGCCTATTATAATTCGGGCGGCTGGCGCGCCACTTGGAAGGGTGAAGGCGGCGGCGTTCTGATCAATCAATGCCCGCACAACCTCGACTTGTGGCAATGGATATGCGGGATGCCCAAACGGGTTACGGCGTTCGTACACGAAGGCAAATGGCACGATATCGAAGTGGAGGACGACGTGACCGCTTATGTGGAATATGAAAACGGCGCTACGGGTATCTTTGTCACTTCCACGGCGGATTGCCCGGGTAATAACCGCTTCGAGGTGCTGGGCGATAAGGGTAAACTGGTGTGCGAGCACGGAAAGCTCGTGCATTACAGGCTTTCGGCGGGGGAACGTGAATTTAACCGCACCAACAAGGAAATGTGGGGCGCGCCCAAGTGGGAACGGATCGAAGTCGATTGTCCCGGCGAATATACGCAGCATGTGGGTGTACTGATCGATTTCGTAAAGACAATCAACGGAGAAGGAAAATTGATTGCTCGCGGGGAAGAAGGCATCAACGGCCTCACGATTTCCAACGCCATGCATTTATCAAGCTGGACGGGGAAGACCATCGAATTGCCCTTGGATGAAGACCTGTTTTTGGAAGAACTAAACAAACGCGCGAACAATCCGGCATAGACCACTCAAAATAAACTACCTAATATAAATAACCAGCCCAAAAGGAGTACGGACGTAATGAAAAGAATCAAGAACCTAAGCGTTAAGGGAAAGATTTTAATTACGACCTGTTTGGTTGTGCTTGCCGCGATCATCAGCTTCAGCGTGATCAATTTCAACCGCTACCAAACCAACGCCATCCGCGAAATGACGGACATCCTGCACGCAAACTACGTACTGACCACCGGCGTGTCAAACACGATCCTGGAATATACCGAAGCGAAGTTGAATACCATACACGATTTGCCCCAAGTGCAAGCCGTTGTACGCGGCGGTGACGTGGAGGAATCCAACGCGACGCTGCTGGCATTGCACAGGAACATCAACTACCGCGTACCCAGGGAAGACGGCGGTACCGCGCTTATGTATAACAACATCCAAGTCTTCAATTCCGATTTCCAATTAATATCGAGCGCGAACCCTTCCCCTATGCAGGATGCCCGTACCAGCCCCAATACCGAAAACCTCCGCCAAGCGGAAATGGGCAATTCATGGGTATCCAACGTCACCATAAGCCCCGTGACGGGGTTGGCGCAATTCTGGTATTCGAAGCCCATCATGGACGGCAGCCAATTCCTGGGTATGATCGTCATCCCCACGAATACATTGCCCTTTGGCCACTTTATGAACCGCAACGCCAGCGACCGCTATAATATCAATATCGCCATTGCCGACCAAGCGGGAACGATTTTCTACGCATCCAGGGACGAATACATGGGCAACAACATTGAAGCGTTGGGCGATGTACCGTTTAACACCCTAATGACGCTTACTTCACCGTTTACGGGTATCGATAAATACGCCTATGTTACCGTGGACCGTAATTTAGGTTGGACGGTCATCAACTTCATTGACTATGTCGATGTGGATAATATCCTGGTGGCTGCGCTGATTTCCGTCATCCCCACGATTTTGGGGCTTATGGCGGGGGCGTCGGTTATGATTATCGTCTTCATCAGTATATTAAAGCGTTTGACCGGCATCGTGGGTGCGGCAAAAGAAGTAGCCGCGGGTAACATCAGCGTCAACCTAAGGACCGACAGCGCGGACGAAATCGGCCAACTTTCCCGTGCCTTCTCCGAAATCGTAAGCAGTATGAACACGCTGGAGGATTGTTTCCTGGAAGGGGAACGCCAGCACAGCCGCGGTAACGTGCTGTATAAAATGGAGGATTCCCGCCTTAAGGGTGCCTTCTCGGGTATATTGACGCGGGCAAATAATATCGCGAATGAGTTCCTCCTCAGCTTCGATGTCTTGACGGAACCCTTCATCTATTTGGACAACGATTGCAAGGTCCTGTACGTAAATAAAATCGTTGGGGAACTTACCGGAAAACAAAGCAAGGATATCATCGGCATACACATAAATGACTTAGTGAACGGTGATTTGGCGGGGCATCCGTCAATCCGTAGCGCGTTGCAATTGGGTATACCCCAGCACGGGACTGACTTACAGTTGGAATTGTCGCCCGGTAAAATCTACGACTTCGAATTCGGCTGCGCGCCCTTCGCCGTTAACGGTGTGGTTGCGTGTCTGCTCGTCTTTATGGTAAACACCAGCCATATCCGCGAAATGCAAAAACTTACGGACAAGCTCAACGCTTACCGCAACGAGCGCAGCGAAAAATTAAACAAAACCATCGTCAGCGCGTTCGAGCGCGGCAACCTTTCCGTCAACATCGAAAAGAGCGACTACGACAACGACACCCGGGAAATCGCGCTGGAGCAAGACGCCGTGGAGAAAATCGTACAAAACGCCACGGGCACGATTAAATCCTACGTGGACGAAATCACTAAGACCCTGCGCGAAATCGGCAACAACGACTTTACCGTAAGCATCAGCCGCCCCTACATTGGCGACTTCAGCTCGATACGCGATTCAATCGGCATGATCACCGGCTCCGTAAGCGGGCTCATCACCGAAATCAAATCCACCGCGTCGCACCTTGAAATGGGCGCGGGGCAAATCGCGGGCTCCACACAAACCTTGATGAGCAACATCGACGAACAAGCGGCCTCCATGTCGGAAGTGCGCCGCGCGGTTGATATCTTGACCGATAAAACGCAAAAAACCGCCGAAAGCGCGAGGTCCGCCAACGGACTTTCCGGCAAGGTGCAGGATGTGGCCAACGAAGGAAGCCAGCACATGCGCGACATGTCCGCCGTGATGGAAGAAATCAAGCAATCCTCCGAAGACATTGCCAAAGTAGCGGATATAATTGAAGAAATCGCGTTCCAAACAAACCTGCTCGCGCTTAACGCATCCGTTGAAGCGGCCCGCGCCGGCGAACACGGCAAGGGCTTCATGGTCGTGGCCGAAGAAGTACGCAACCTGGCGGGCCGCAGTTCCAACGCCGCGCGTGACGCGTCAGAAATGATCACGAAGTCCCTCGCGCGCGTGGACGACGGCGTGGCGAAATCCGAGCAAACCGCGGCTGCGCTGGACGAAATCGTGAAAGCGACTTCCAGCGTATCGAAGGCCGTGTCCAACATTGCCTTGGTTTCGGGTGAGCAAGCGGACGAAATCTCCCGCATCCAACACAGCATAGAAGCCATACACCAAGGCACGACCGACAACGCCAACGCCGTACAAAATTCCGCGTCCGTAAGCCAGGAACTCTCTAACCAAGCCAATATGCTCACGTCGTTGGTAGGCAGGTTTAGGACACGATAAATACTCCGTACACCCAAAAGGGTAATTGTTGCACGCATGGGTGTCTGATAGAATGAAAAAAATCCAAAGGCGCGAGAGGAGTGACCGTTAATGAAGCGAAACCGTGTACCGCTCTTTAGGGGAATAATCTTTACCGCGCAGGGGTTTTTATCAAAATGCGTAAAGTACCTAAGCTCTCGACGGTATTAATCGTTACGGGCGGTGTATTGGCGGCCTTCGCTTTGGCGATGGAACTGATCGCTTACCCGTGGCTTCCGGGGGGGAACGATACGGAACTGCCCGACCCGCCTCCGCCCCGGATAGACGTAATCAGCTACGCGGAATATATTGAAAGCACACGGGAAGAAATTATAGAAGAAGAAATAACGGAACATATGGTATTACCCGGCTGGGATTATGCCGACGAAGGGCCGCACAGGGATATATTCCGCAATGAAATACCGCCCGAACAGGCATTGCCCAACATAGAACCGCCCGAAGAAGCCTTCCCCGAAGCGGTCGTGCCCGCGGATAATAACCCGATGGTAAGGTATGTATTGCTGGGTTCGGTAAAGATACCGAGGCTCAACGTGTCGGAAAACCTGTTTATGGGTACCGAAAGCCAAGTCAATTTCGGTGTCGGGCATTTGATAGGAACACCCCTGCCGGGTGAGGCGGGTAACAGCGTGATCGCGGCGCACCGCACCGCGAGGAACGGTATACAACCATTCAGGCATTTGGATTTGTTGAGTGTTGGGGATGCCGTCATCGTTAATGTTAACGGCGAGGTTTTCACTTATACGGTGTACGAGAGTTTTATCGTGCATGAACTTGAAACTTGGGTTTTACACTCCATAGCGGACGAAACCCATGTGCTGACCATGGTGACCTGCGACCCTGTCGTCGTTGTTACACGCCGTGATAACAGGCTGATTGTCAGGGCAAGGTTGTAAAAGAAAGGATGATTGCCATGAAGAGGATTATTGTTGCGTCATTGGTTTTGTTATTCCTGCTGGTGGCGTCGGGCTGTGCCGTGGATGAGAACCTGCAAGAACTGTACAACCCGGAAAAATCGGCGCACGCGTTGTTTTGCGATTGCGGGTGCGACGACGAGCTGATAGACATCACGCCCGAAATGGTTCCCCTCACCAATGCGCCGGCGATTTTTTCCATCCCCATGCCTGCTGCGCCGGGCACGAACGTACAGCAAAACGATAAGGCCGTCATCGATTATTCAAACGCGAGAGACGGTTACATTATGGCGAAGTATATCCCCCAAACCACCAAGTCCATTCGGGTGATAATCAAGGGGCCGAGCGGAGCCCAATACCAATACACACTTAAACCGGGCGGAGTGTTTGAAGTATTCCCCCTGTCAGACGGGAACGGCCAATATTCGGTCGGCGTATTCGAGCAGGTTGAGGGGACAAAGTACGCAACCGTCGTGTCCAAAAATATAACCGTTACCTTGGCGGATGAGTTCGCGCCTTTTATCCGTCCCAACCAATACGTGAATTATTCCGCCGACAGCCAAGCCGTCATTAAAGCGGGGGAATTGGTTAAGGACGCGAAGACGATCATCGATAAGATATCCGCCATTTACAACTTTGTGATAACGAGCTTGGAATATGACAAGGACAAAGCCAAAACGGTGCAAAGCGGATACTTGCCCGATATCGACGATGTATTGCGGCGGGGCAGGGGTATTTGCTTCGATTACGCCGCGGTGATGGCCGCCATGCTGCGCAGCCAAAACATCCCGACCAAGCTGGTGGTGGGTTATACAGGCGACGTATTGCACGCGTGGGTGGACGTTTATTCGAGGGAAACGGGCTGGATCAACAGCGTGATTTATTTCGACGGCAAAAGCTGGAAGCTGATGGACCCCACCTTCGCGTCGTCGGGCAACCAAAGCGCAGAGGTAATGAAGTTTATCGGGGACGGTAAGAATTACGTCGTAAAATTTATCTATTAAGCGAGGGGAGTGGCGGCACATGCGTAAAAGACAGCTTACAAATACCTATTTGTCCATGCTGTGTACGGAATACGCCATGCTTTTCCAATCCGGTATTACGGTAAACGAAGGTACCGCGATGATGCTGGACGACGAAACCGATTCGGAGCGTAAGTTCGTTTTGCAAAACCTGATGACAACGCTGGAAAAAGGGAACCATTTATCGGAAGCCCTAAAGGAATCGGGTTGCTTCCCTTCTTATATGGTTACGATGGTGGACATCGGCGAGAAAACAGGCCGCTTACCCGAAACGTTAACCTCCCTTTCCGAGCATTACGACAGGAAGGACCGCTTGGCGTCGGCCGTTAGGAACGCGACGCTGTACCCGGCCATTTTGCTGGCCATGATGATCGCGGTCGTACTTATCCTGGTCGTGCAGGTATTGCCGATATTTAACGCCACTTTCAGTAGGTTGGGGACGCAAATGTCCCCCATGGCCGTCCGTTTTATGCAGTTCGGTAACTGGCTAAAGGGTGTATCGGCGGGGATCGCGTTGGTTTTCGGCGTGCTTTTCGTGATCGCGTTCCTGCTTTGGGTGATCCCCGAACTGCGTGAGGGTATTACCAAGGCGTTTAACAATCGGATGGGCAACAAGGGGATATTCAGGAAAGTCGCTTCAGCGCATTTCGTATCGGGCGTAACGCTCGGGATGGCAAGCGGGTTGGATATGGAAAAAGCGTTGGAAATGGCTGTTTCCATCAGCGGTGACGTTAAAGCCGTGAAGGAACAGCAGGAAAAGTGCGTGCAATTGATCATTAAAGGTACTGCCCTTTCAACGGCGTTGCGTGATTCGGGCATTATTTCCGCCCGCGATTCCAGGGTACTGGCTATCGGGGAGCGAAGCGGTATGTCGGATGCGGTAATGTCAGACATCGCCAAGCGGAGCGAACGGGAAGCCCAGGACGAAATCAATCACATCGTCGCGCGGATCGAACCCACATTGGTGGTCATCACCACGGCCATCATCGGGGTTATTTTATTATCCGTCATGTTGCCGATGATGGGCATTATGACGGCTATCGGGTAAAGGCCATGAAGATCAGGACATTTAAAAGGAATACCTTGCAAATGTTGTTTTCCGCCGCCGCCCCCATTTTATTGACGATGGCGGTTATATTGGCGGTCGCCTTCGGTATGCGCCAAGCGGATGAGTCAAGCCGTGCGGAGGGCGCGCGGTTCCTGGAGGAAAGCATCTTGCGGGCGGCGGTCCATTGCTATGCCACTTCGGGGCAGTATCCCGAAACCCTGTCCTATATCATTCAAAATTACGGGATTTATATCGACCGCACACGGTACGCCGTCCACTATACGATCATCGCCTCCAATATATTACCCGATATTACGGTCGTCACGCTTAACCGATGAAGGGGGGACATGATTATTTATGTCAAATCGGAAATCGTCCCTAAAAACCGAAGCGGTTTTTTCCGTTTTGCTTTTCACCGCTTTTGCCATCGCGGTGTTAATGACGTTGATGCTGGGCGCGAGCTTTTATCAGCGTATGAACGAGATGTCCCAGAGCGGACATGAGGAACGCACCTCCCTTTCCTATATATGGTCGAAAATAAAGAACAACGACAAGATCGACATGATTTCCGTGGGTGACTTTGAAGAAATCCCCGCGTTACTTTTATTTCAAGTGTATGGCGACACCAAGTATGTAACGCGGATATATGTATACGAGGGCTGGATTTACGAGCTTTTCAGCGAATACGGCTTGGAAATGCTGCCGGAAAACGGTACGCCGATTCTCGAAGCGCCGTCCCTGTCCTTTGCCCAAACGGGAAACGGGATGATCAGGGTGACGGCGGGCTTAGGCAGCGTCCTCATCTACCCTCGCAGCGGAAGCGAATTCGTGAGGGGGTCGTTTGAATGAACGGACATTCACGCTCCAATTTATTTTTAATCGAGCAATTGGTGGTCATTTTAATCTTCGCCGTTTGCTCGGCGGTATGCGTAAGCATTTTCGTGGAATCGTATTTAATGAGCAAACGTACGCTGGAGGTTAATTACGCTATCCGCGTGGCGGGGAACGCCGCGGAAAGCTATAAAGCGTCAGGTGGCGTTGACGGGGTAATATATTACGACAGCAATTGGAATGTAAGCGATACAGACGGGGCTTACTTTGTTTTACAGATTACGACGCTTGATAACCCCGCGCCGTCATTGACCCGTGCGGAAATTGTTGTCAGCCGTATAAGCGGGGATGAGCTTTACCGCTTGACGGTCGCCGCAAGGGGGGATAAGCGATGAAGAAGGGTATCGGCATCGGGAGCGCATCCATCGTATTGGTGTTCGCGGTTTTGTGCTTGACGATATTCGCGGTCATTACTTACGCCTCGGCGATTACCGATAAAGCATTGGCGGACGTGGAGGCAAGGCTGGTACAGCAATATTACGAAGCGGATACGCTGGCAGAATTGATCCTCGCGGAGTTGCTGGCGTCGGAGGAAATCCCCGATATGGTACGCGGCGTACCGATCAATTCCGACTGGGATTGGGATTTGTGGCTGGAAACGCTGTCCTTCGTTTGCAGGATTTCAGACAAAATGGAACTGCATGTTGTGCTGGGCGTGAACGATGATTCCCTAAGCATCTTGACGTGGCAAATGCGGGATACCGGAGGATGGGAGCGGGACGAAACGCTGATCCTCTTCGACGGCGACCCATGGAACATATGGCAGGGTAATTGGTAGTCATACTTATATGAAGTTGGGTGAAAAATGAAGGAAGTAAAAGATTGGTTGCAAATGGCAGTGGAATGCGGGGCTTCCGATATTTTTATCGGCGCGGGCCGCAACATAACGTTTAAAGTTAACGGCTTGATCGTTTCCAAGGGTGACAGAATCAACGCCGAGGAATCGGAAAGTTTGATAAAAAGCCTGTATGTGCTGGGGCGCAGGGATGTAACCAAGTTTGAGCGGACCGGCGACGACGATTTTTCCATGGCGGTACCGGAGTTGGCGCGTTTTCGTGTAAGCGCGTTGCGTCAGCGGGGGACGGTAGCGGCGGTAATCCGCGTCGTTTTGTTTGAGTTACCCGATTATAAAAAGCTGGGTATACCCGAAGGGGTAATGAAAATCGCCTCGCAAAAGCACGGGATCGCCCTCGTAACAGGCCCCGCGGGCAGCGGAAAAACCACAACGCTCGCCTGTATCATCGACGAAATCAACAAAAACAAGCGCAACCACATCATCACGCTGGAAGACCCCATCGAATACCTGCACAAAGATATACAAAGCCTGATCACCCAACGCGAGGTATCGCTGGATACGGAATCCTATTTGACGGCTCTGCGCGCCTGTTTGCGCCAAGCTCCGGACATCGTCCTCCTGGGCGAAATGCGCGACCACGAAACCATTCAAACCGCTATGACGGCGGCCGAAACGGGTCACCTTATTATTTCCACCCTGCACACGGTCGGCGCGGTCAATACCATCGACCGCATCGTGGATGTTTTCCCCCCGGGGCAGCAACAGCAAATAAGGGTACAGCTTTCCATGTTATTAAGCATCGTGGTCACCCAACGGCTAATACCCGGCAAAACGGGCGGATCCGTACCCGCTTTCGAAATCATGCACGTCAACAGCGCAATCCGCAACCTCATACGCGAATCCAAGACCCACCAAATCGACAATACCATCCAAACCTCTTCGGGCGAGGGGATGATCAGTATGGACGCTTATATTAATATGCTGTACCAAAAGGGCTTGATTACGAGCGAAGCCGCCGTCAGCCACGCCACCAACCCCGACCAAATGGCAAAGAAAGTCAACGTGTAATTTATCCCGTACTTCCATATCCGCCGTCGCCTCGTATGCTTTCCGGCAGTTCGTCGGTTTCTACGAGGTTGTCCATTTCCACCCGCGCGATTACCAACTGCGCGATCCTGTCCCCACGCTTCACTATGTAGTCTTCATCCCCCAAATTGATTAATAATACGCATAACTCCCCGCGGTAATCCGCGTCCACCGTACCCGGGGTATTTAATACCGTTATGCCAAAACGAAAGGCCAAACCGCTGCGCGGCCTGACCTGTGCTTCATATCCATAAGGGAGCGCGATCTTAATTCCGGTAGGGATTAAGACCCGCGCCCCTTTTTTTATGACGGTTTCTTCATGCACATTAGCGTGCAAATCCATTCCCGCCGCTTGTGGCGATTGTCGGGCGGGCAGGGGAAGGTCTTGCGCGTCTTTGGTTCGTTTACATAAAAATGCCGCCACGGTATCAACCCATTTACGCTATTTATTAAGCAGCTTTTCCCCGTCCAATTCATCCACGCCGCGCCCCACCAGCGAAAGGCTCATTTCGTCGAGCTTAAATACACGCTCGCATACCGCGTACAAGCTGTCCAACGTGATCGCGTCGATCTTAGCTACGGTTTCGTCGGGGGTGCTTACTCTGTCCAGCATCAGGAGGTTTGCCCCGATGGAGTTCATGCGGCTGCCCGTACTTTCCAGGCTTAACAATGTCGTACTTTTCAATTGTTCCCGCGTTTTGGCCAATTGCCCTTCGGTAACGCGGTCGGTAAACATGCGGCGCACCTCTTCGGTGATCAATCCCAGCGCGTCGTACAAATGCGCGGGGTTTAACGCCGCGTAAATCATAAAAATGCCCGTATCCGCGTACCCGATATTATGGGAATACACGGAATATACCAGCCCGCGTTCCTCACGTAATTTTTGGAACAAACGCGAACTCATGCCGCCGCCGAAAATCGTGTTGACCGCCGCAAGCGCGTAGTATTCTTCCGAGGGCGTCCACCGTAACCCGGGGAAACCCAGCGCCAAATGTACCTGCTCGATATCCTTTTCGCGCAGGCTGAAACCGGGTGCGTACAGGGTAGGGGATACCTTCTTCGGCTTTGCCCCGCCCTTAAAATCGGCAAACGCAGCGGAAATCTTGTCCAACACCGCTTGTTCATCGATATTGCCGGCTATGGCGATGACTGTGTTGTGCGGCAGGTAATTAGCCCCCATATATTTCATAAAACTGTCCCGCTTGAATTTGGTGATCGTGTTCGGTTCACCCAATATTGATTTACCCAGCGGGTTTTTTTGAAAGGTATGGTATTGCAACAAATCCACGGCCAAATCGCTTGGCGTGTCTTCGTACATGTTGATTTCTTCCAGGATGACGTTCCGTTCCTTTTCGATTTCCGCTTCGTCGAACTTCGAATTGAAGAACATATCCGTCAGCACATCCAATGCCACATCGAAATGGGTATCCAGCGTCCGCGCGAAATAACAGGTATATTCCTTGGAAGTAAACGCATTAAGCTGTCCGCCGACAGCGTCCATCGTTTCGGCTATTTCGGTGGCGGTGCGTTTTCCCGTCCCTTTAAACAGCATATGCTCGATGAAGTGGGACATACCGTTTTGGCGCGCGCTTTCGTTGCGCGAACCGTTACGTACCCATATACCGAAGCTGACCGAGCGTACGAAGGGAATCGCCTCCGTTACCACGCGCAAGCCGCCGGGCAGGGTATGGGCTTTAATGGAAAGGGGGGCATTGCCCCCCCCGTTTGATTTATTTGATTTTTTCACCTGCGTCCTCCGCCTCCCGGTGCCGAAGAGCGGTCTCCGCCGCCGTGCCGTCTGTCACCACCGCCGCCCGTCGTCCTCGAAGAGGAACGGAATCCTCCTCCGCCTCCTTCACGGGGCCTCGGTGGCGGACGCTTTACGATACCGTCGCCCAATTCCGGCGCGAGCACCGCTTTGCGGGACAGGTTGATACGCCCTTGGTCGTCGAGCTCGGTAACCTTGACCGTAATCACGTCGCCTACGGCTACGACATCCTCTACTTTTTCTACACGTTCAACGGCGAGTTGTGAAATATGCACAAGCCCTTCTTTTTCGGGAGCGATCTCCACGAACGCGCCGAACGACATTAAACGCGTTACCTTGCCGGTGTAATGCTTGCCCACTTCGGGCGGGTTGACGATGGCTTTGATGATATCCACGGCATGGTTGATCTTTTCCTGGTCTTTACTGACGATGAAAATACGTCCGTCGTCCTCGGTGTCGATCTTGTCTACGCCGGTTTCGTCGATGATGCGGTGGATCACTTTACCGCGCGGCCCGATAACCTCGCCGATTTGCTCCACGTTGATGCGGATAATCGCGATCTTGGGTGCGTGGGGGCTGATTTCCGGCCTCGGTTCGGCTATAACCGGAAGCATGGATTCTTCCAAAATCCGCATCCGCGCACCTTTGGTTTGCTCCAGGGAAGCGCGGATGATTTCCGGGGTAAGACCGTTGATCTTGATGTCCATTTGAATGGCGGTGATGCCTTCGGAAGTACCCGCCACTTTAAAGTCCATGTCGCCGAAAAAGTCTTCCAGCCCTTGGATATCGGTTAATAATACGAAGTCGTCTTCGGTTTCGCCTGTTACAAGACCCACGGAAATACCCGCGACGGGCCGTTTGATCGGTACGCCAGCCGCCATCAGCGACAAGGTCGAACCGCAAACCGCCGCCTGCGAAGTCGAACCGTTGGAGCTCACCACTTCGGAAACGAGGCGGATTACATACGGGAAGTCGTCTTCACTGGGGAGTACGGGCAGGAGCGCGCGTTCCGCCAACGCGCCGTGGCCGATTTCGCGTCGTCCGGGCCCGCGGGATGGGCGCGTTTCGCCCACCGAATAGCTGGGGAAGTTGTAATGGTGCATGTAACGCTTGTCTTCTTCGGCTTCGTCCAAGCCGTCAAGGCGTTGGGTGTCGCCGCTGGAACCGAGCGTCGTGACCGTCAACACTTGCGTTTGCCCGCGGCTGAATATCGCCGAACCGTGGGTACGCGGCAAGATATCCACATGGGATTCCAACCTGCGGATGTCGCCCAGCTTACGCCCGTCGGGACGCTTGTGGTCACGGAAGATCATGCGGCGTACGGTTTCCTTCTCGAATTTGTAAATCGCGCCGCCTATTTTGGCGGTGTATTCCTCGGCGACGTCCTCCGCGAAGGTAGGAATCAGCGCGGCGGTACATTCGTCGGTCAGCGCGCGCACCTTTTCGTCACGGATTTGCTTTTGGTCTTGGAAGACGGCTTCCTCCATACGGGCATCGGTAATATAGTTCTTGACCGCTTGGTGCAGCCCTTCGGGGATTATATGCTTTTCGTATTCGCGCTTGGGTTTAGCGTGTTCGCTGACGATTCCGTCAATGAAAGCGATGATCTTCTTATTTTCCTCGTGCGCCAGCATGATGGCGTCGAACATGGTTTGTTCGTCCACTTCGTCCGCGCCGGCTTCGATCATCATAACCTTGTCGCGGGTTGAAGAAACGGTCAGCGTGAGTTTACTCGCTTCGCGCTGCTCCGCGTTGGGGTTAACGACCAATTGCCCGTCCACCAAGCCGATATTGACGGCTGCCGTCGGCCCGTCGAAGGGGATGTCGGAGATACAAAGCGCGATTGACGAACCGATCATCGCCGCGATTTCCGCCGAAGCGTCCTGGTCAACCGAAAGCACTGTTGCGACAACACCCACATCATTGCGGTAGTCGTCGGGGAAGAGGGGGCGGATAGGCCGGTCAATCAGCCGTGAGGCTAAAATCGCCCGTTCCATGGGACGCCCTTCGCGCCTGAACCAATTGCCGGGTATCTTACCCACGGCGTACAGCCGTTCCTCAAAGTCGCAGGAAAGCGGGAACCAATCGATGCCTTGCCTGGGCTTGTCCGATGTGGTGGCCGTTACCAGCACCACCGTTTCGCCGTAGGTCATCATCGCCGCGCCGCCGGCAAGTTCGGCTACTTTGCCAATTTCACACTTGAGCGTTCTTCCGCCCAGTTCCATCGTATACGTTTTTATCATCCGTTTCCTACTTTCTCAAGCCAAGCTCGCCGATGAGTGCGCGATACTTTACGATGTCCTGCCTGCGGATATAATCCAAAAGCCCGCGGCGTTGGCCTACTAATTTAAGCAGCCCACGGCGGGAATGGAAGTCCTTCTTGTGTTCACGCAGGTGTTCGGTGAGGTGATTGATGCGGGCGGTCAAAAGCGCCACTTGTACCTCGGGTGAGCCGGTGTCGTTCTCCGCCCGGCCATGCTTGGCGATGATTTCCTTTTTGCTGATCATGACAAATTGCCTCCTCATAGAATAGTATGCGCAATTAACCGCGCATGTATGAACTCCGCACGCCAAGGCAAGGCCGGAGCAGCCGTCACCATCGCGTGGGTTATTTGAGAAGCGAGTATAACACAGAATGGGGGTTAGTCAAACTATGCGGCATCGTATGTGGCTTCGTATTATTTGATACTGTTAAAATAAAGTGGACAGTTTACAACAAAAAAGAGCTTACATTTAAAAACTCTTTTTTATTACGTTCGAATATTTTGATAAATTTTCCAAATTAATTACAAGCCTTGATAACCGTTCCGTATTTTCGGAATGACATACTACGGCAACATCATGCCGTCCATAATGCGGACGGGGTTGCTACGATTTGTTGTTGTACCGTCACCGACTTGACCCCATTCATTATAACCCCACGTCCACAAAACACCGTCTTGCGTGATTGCCATTGGGCTAAGTCCCGACGAAACGGCGGCCACATTGTTCATTATACGGATAGGGCTGTGGCGGTCTGTTGTTGTGCCGTCACCGACTTGACCCCTTTCATTATAACCCCACGACCACAAAACGCCGTCTTGCGTGATTGCCATTGTGTTATTTATGCTGGCTGAAACAGTAATTACATTATCCATAATGCGGATAGGGTCGCGGTTGCCTATTATTGTGCTTGTACCGTCACCGAGTTGTCCAAAAAAATTTGCACCCCATGCCCACAAAACGCCGTCTTGCGTGATTGCCATAGTGTGAGCTCCGCCAGCAGAAACGGCGGCTACGTTATCCATAATGTGATAATGGTCACGAGTGGGTGTTGTTGTGCCTAACTGACCAAAGCTGTTATCACCCCACGCCCACAAAGCACCGTTTTGTTTGATAACCATTGTGTGCCAGTCACCAGCCGAAACGGTAACCACATTGTCCATAACGCGGAGAGGGTTATAATGACCTCTATATTCCCCTATTCGGAGGATGCCTTGTTGACCCGTATTATTGTTACCCCACGCCCACAAAACGCCGTCTTGTGTGATTGCCATTATATGCGCCCAACCGGCCGAAACAGCAGCCACATTATCCATAATGCGGATAGGTCTGTGGCGGTCAATTGTTGTGCTATCGCCGACTTGGTATGAATGGTTACTACCCCACGCCCACAAAACACCGTCTTGCGTTATTGCTGCCATTGTTAATCCCGCCGCTATTGTTATTGCCTCTGTATTAATTTCTCCGACAAAAACCGGTGGCGGTTCGGGTGTTGGTGTCGCTGGGGTTGGCGTAGGTGTTGCATCGGGTGGAAGCGGTGTGGGTGTTGTTGCGGGAGGTGTTGCCGTAGGTGTAGGAATTGCAATAGTCGGCGGTGTAGTGGGCGCAAGCGTTTCTTGTGCTGTCGTGCCGCTGCCACATGCGGTAATAAATATGACAGCGAAAAAGACGATAACAAAAAATAACAATATAATCTTTTTCATTGTAATTATTTAACCCTCCAACCTTGCAATACCACCCGTTTTATCCAACCATTTTTTAGAATCATGTTTTGTTATAGTGCTTAATTGCGTTTGCACAAAAATTTAACCCCCTTTTTAATTATAAGTGTGCCGCATGTGCCGACGATATCCACCGCAGCAAGGTTTTTGTGTCAGTGTATATTAAAATAGAGTATAAGTCAATATTCAAATTGACTTTAACTCAATTAAATAGCCATAACCAACCCTATATTATATTTATAGGAGTGGTTGTGTATGGAGCATAAATATAAGTTAGATTATCCAATTATCGCCAAGCGGATAAAAGAAGCTCGAAAAATCACGGGTTTAACCCAAGCGGGGTTGGCGGAAAAAATTAATATATCCGAAAACGCTGTAGCCAAATTAGAAAACAACCTAATGACGGCAAGTTTGCAAACCCTTATAAATACAGCAAATGCGTTAGATGTGGATATTAACTACCTCCTTAATAGCGATATGCCGTTGGTGAAGGAAGAAACGAATATCGACACTTTTTTAAACGGTCTTATATTAGGATTAAAACAAAAAGATAAAGAATTTATTATACACATAATAAACGCTTTAAAAATCCATACTTGCTCATAAAGTCATGAAAAGAACGCAAATAAAAATGCAGTTTAGGGGAGTGTCGCAGCAAGTGTGTAAATGGAATAATCTCACAAATTAATGGTGAAACTATTGAAGCGGCATAATCAGAGCAATGCCGGAGGGCAACTCAACGCTTGCTTTGGCTTTATACGATAGGGGACGGGGCGGTAGACCAAATTGTTTGCAGTCTGTATTTACATCGGT
>Ga0123352_10000314_pt1 | contig 58291 bp, 42 predicted proteins | sample TergutLab28metaG_FD_89700 | JGI IMG/M metagenome (GOLD analysis project Ga0123352, IMG submission 89700) | Labiotermes labralis P1 segment gut microbial communities from Petit-Saut dam, French Guiana - Lab288 P1 | ecosystem: Host-associated > Arthropoda: Insects > Digestive system > Gut ... | reverse complement strand
TGACAACTGATTTTGAAAATTCTTGGAAATTGTTAGGTGCTGATAAAGACTTTACCGAATCAATAAAATTTGATTTGCGTTTTGTCAACCAAAGTACATTACAAGTTTCTATAGATGAGCAAATTAAAGGCACGACTTCCCCAAAAAATCTTAGTTTACTTGCTCGTAGTGATGGTTTTCAATGGTACTATTGCTTTATAATGCAATTACTATATAATCCAGATAATAATAAGAGAATATTATTTTTGCTAGATGAGCCTGGGCTGTACTTAAATCCAGCGGCTCAAGTTAGTTTGTTAAAGAATTTCAAAGACAAGGTAGCTAAAGATAAAGAAACACAGATTATTTATTCTACCCACTCTCATTATATGCTCAATCCTGAGTCTATCAGTCCACATCAGATACATATTGTTAAGAAAGAAAAAGATAAGTTGATACGCTTATATAGTTTGAAAAACTATCCACATAGTGGCTCAAGGTATTCAGAAATAGCACCATTGTTTGAGGCTTTGCAAATACCGTTTAATGAGCAGATAATAGGCGATAAAAATGTGATTCTTGTTGAGGGCATACATGATTTTTATGCACTGTCTTTGTTTGGAAATTTAGGGAGCAATTTTTATATTTATCCATGCAGAGGGGCAACAACTATAATGCACCACATACCATTTTTCATTATGCAAGGCATCAAATACGCGTATTTAGTTGATAATGATAAAGAGGGTGTGGATAAGGCTATGGGTGAAATAGAAAAACATTATGAGCTAGATAAGGGCATAGTTCTTCCATTTGATGGCTACTTGCAAGATAATGGAAAAGCCTTTGAAATGGATAATGTTTTTAGTGATGTTTTGAGTGAGTGGAATACTAAGTTGGGCTTAAATTCAAGTGCTTCATACAATTCAATGATAACTGCATTATATCATTGCTCTAATGTTAAAATTCAAAGAGAGTTGCTTGCCGTGAAAGAAATCAAGGATAAATTTGGGATAATCAAAAACAAACTGCTAGAAAAATTTCAAGATAACATCGGTGGTCTGCGTGAACATTTTGATTCTAGCGTTGGTCAGAAAAATAAGAAAAAAATTGCACAATAGTTAAAGCATATATATCGTATTTAAGAACACCGCCCCTTTATTATAAAGTGAGCGGTGTTTGTTTTTTTATTGTTCTTTAGGCTTGTTTTGTTCAATAAGCCTAACTAAAGTCTTGTAAAATTTGTTTGCTCTAAGCTGTGTAATTTCACTATCATCCAAGAAGAATTGTTTTTGAAGAATTTTGTAATGGGCTTCAAGTTCACCCTCAAAATCAAAAGTGTCTACTAGCAAACCTAAAATAGTTTTGTTGGGATTAGTATGTTTTAATTCTGAAAGCAGTATATTAACAACCTTTAGAATATCGGCTGTTTTTATGGTTTTAACACCGCCTCCCTCTTTTGGCACAACTCTTACAATGTTCCCATCACTGCCCATAGGCTTATCCTGTGCTAGTTTTTCTAACTGCTCAATCGGGATATCTTCTAGCCCAAATTTTTTGCCTGCTGCAATAACTTTAGGGTCAACACTTTTAGATTTATGAGCTCCTAATAAAAAATCAGTTGTAACATTAAAATACTTAGCAATATCAAGCAACCTAGACATATCAGGGCGAGCATAACCTATTGTCCATGAACGAATAGCCTCTGGAGATATAGGGGCTGTTTTAGATAGCTCCAATCTAAACTCCTCTTTTACTGTTGCTAGTGATTTATTTTCCGCAGTCATTCTAGCATTCAAAAGACTTAGGATTTGTTTAATGGGGGGCTTGTCTTTATATATATAAGCCCTCACTTGTTCAGATTTTGGATTCTCGTTTTTTATTTCTGTTTGATTATTCATGTATAACCTCATTGTGATACTGCAATAAGTATAGCAACTTTTCCATACAGTGGTCAAGCGATTTAACTAAGGATTAAAAAACATTGTGATAAATTTGAAAAAAATCGTAAAATCGCCACAAAATTGCTTGCAACACCCGTAACATTGTGATATTATAATGATAATTGCTAATATAATTACGATTATTCTTATGGGTGGCAGTAAAGGAGAAAAAACATGAAAAGAGCAAACCAAGATTTACGAGATGAAATCAAGTCGGCAGGTCTGACCTTGTGGCAAATCGGTATGGCATGGAGAGGAATTAACGAAATGTCTACTGTGCGTAGATTTCGCTTTGAGTTGTCAGATGCTGAAAAGATTCAAGTTAGAGAAGCTATCAAAAAACTAACTGCACAATCGCAAAACAGTAAAATGTAAATTTAGCTGATAAGAGAAAAAAATTATTAGACATTATGGTGTGGGATTCGTGATACGAAAGTTTACTTTCTATGCCATGATTTCCGTCGTAATGAAACGACAAAGGAGGATTCCGATGAGGGAAAAGTTAAATAATGGTGAGCAGAGAAAAATCATTATTAACAGGGGCGGAGGTAAACTTGTTCCCAGTGAGGTTTTTAAGCATGATGAGGACTGGGACAATGAAGATTTTTTTGAGGTGATTGAAGATGTTGAAGATGTTGTATCTGTCGCAAGTGTTCATTATAGTCCATTGTTAGAATTTTTTGATGAAATGTACAGCAATAGCATTAAGGCAAAAGATTACTTTCAAAAGATTTCAGAACATAAAGATAGTCCTTTATCAAAAAGACTTTTAAGTTTCATTGAAAATGGGTTGTCGCACAAAGAAGAGGATATGATTATTCATGGAGATGAAGCTGACGAGGATGTTTTATCGCCGATAGTGCATTTCATGGCAAGAATGGATTTGGCAAATGCTAATAATCGTATTCCATACAAATATTTCACTGAAGCGATTTTTGACCCCCCTGTCTATGATGGAACAGTTTATCCATTACCACAATATTTTAGTGAATGCTTATTTAAGATTAAAGGAGATGAAAATCATGAATACAAATAAAACTGCAAAAGAAAACAAGAAAAATAAAACAAACAAAATCAAGGCTGATAATATAGTCGGTCAAATTCAAAAGGAGAACAAAATAATGAAAAATGTTAAAAACAAAGGGGTAACTGAAAATGCGGTTGCTGAAAGTATTGAGGCACAAAGAGAGATGATAATAAAATTTGCCGAAGCCAATAACATTGATATTCTTGAATGGCACATAGATTGTGCAAGTGGAACTTCTGCTGATACTACACTTCCGCTTAAATAGTGGTAAAATGTAGTCGGCGCCTTAGTGGTGATATTGTGGCAAAAACAACCCTCATCATACTTCTAGTATGATTTCGGGGTGATTTCGCCACAATCTCATCCATTATACGCTTCAGCCCATTATTCACCACTTTTAAGCGGAAGTGCAACAGAAAAGAGTTTTTACGCATGGCAAGTGAAGCTAAGTTAAAAAATACAATATAATTAGTCAAGTTCAAAAGGAGAACAAAACAATGAAAAACATTAAAAACAAAGGTGCAACTAAAACTGCAAGTGCTTATGGCAGGTTTAATCCTAACAGTCAATCAACAGAAAGCATTGAGGAGCAAAGAGAGGCTATCACTGAATTTGCCAAAGCCAACAACATTGATATTGTTGAATGGTACATAGATTGTGCAAGTGGTATTTCTACTGACAGAAATGAGTTTTTACGCATGATAAATGAGGCTAAGTCAAAAAACATAAGCCACATCCTTGTTTATCGTTTTGATAGATTTTCATGCAACATGGGCGAATACTATTTCTATAAATTTGAACTGAAAAAAATTGGCGTGTCAATCCTATCAGTTACTGAACCCCAAGGCGAATCGCCCGCAGGCAAGATGATGGAATCAATATTTAGTTGCATGGCAGAATATTATTGCACAAACTGTGAGAAGCGTGAGGAGGTGGCAAATGGCTAAGAATAATGAAAACTCCACAGAGACTGTGTATGTTGTGGGATATTGCAGGTACAGCAGTGATAATCAGAACAGAGAAACTATTGAATCACAAAAGTCCTATATTAGAAGTTATGCAGAGCGATTTGGCTATAAAATAATTCATTGGTATGTTGATGAAGCGGTGAGTGGTTCAACAAGCAATAGACCAGCGTTTAAGCAAATGATTGCTGATGCAAAAAAAAGAAAGTTCAAATATATTGTAGTTTATAAATTAGACCGTTTTGCAAGGAACAAGGGTGAGAGCTACAGTAATAAATTTGAACTGAAAAAGCATGGTGTCGCTGTAAGGTCTGCTTCCGAAAACATAGATGATTCACCTGAGGGCAAGATGATGGAAGCGATGTTGGAAATGATGGCTGAATATCACAACGATAATCAATCGGTGGTTGTTAAAGATAATATGAGACATAACGCATCTAAGGGGGGCTTCAATGGAGGAACAGTGGGTTTTGGTTATAAAAAAGCACAGAGGCTGGATGAGCATGGAAATCCTATGCTTAAATCAAACAAGTTGCCTTATCCTGATATTGCTATAAATGAGGAAGAAGCAGAGGGAATACGAATTATTTTTGAAAAGACTTTATTGGGAATTGAATATAGCGATATAATTGATGAATTGACTGCAAGAGGTTTCAAATCTAAAAAAGGAAATCGGTTTACATACTCATCACTGGAGAATATTTTACGAAATGAGCGATATATGGGGGTGTACACTTATGGAAAGACTAAAAAAGATATGCGAATGGATGGTACTCCCCACTATGTTAAAAACGAAGATGGCAATGTTGTTAGGTGTGAAAAGGAAAGCTATCAGATAATTAGTAAGGATTTATTTATGGCGGTACAAGATTATTTAGATAGACGGAAACATAAACCTCCAGCTATTGCGATTGATGATTATTTGTTATCAAGTCGCATTCAATGCGGTGAATGTGGCGATACATATCGTGGACAACGCAAAGAGCGAAAGAGCGGAAATGGTTTTTATAATTTCTATAAATGTCAGGCTAGGAGAACTAATGAGGACGGCACTGCGAAAGAAAACAAATGTACCAATAGCACTGTCAGTAGAGATATTTTGGAAAAGGCTATTATAGAAGAGATAAAAGAGTTGATTAGCACTAATAATATTTTGCAAGTAGAAAGGCTGTATAATGAGCATCGGGTCAGAAAGTTTGGTAGTGGCGAAGAAGAGATGAAAAAATATGAGTCTCAAATCAATGCAATAGAGGTAAAGATTACTTCTGCTGTAGAGAAACTTATGATGGAAGAGGATAGCAACATTGCTAATCGCATTAGGGTAATGATTGATGAATTAGAAAATCAGAAAAAGGATTTACAAAATCGGATGGAACAAAACAATAAGCAAAGACAAGAAGTCAAAATCAATCCAAAAGAGTTCAATGCGATTTTTTCTAAAATCCGCACAATAATGAATGGCAACTCACACAATAAAAAAATGCGACTTATTGATACTTTACTCAATAAAGTATTGGTTTTTCAAGACCGAGTTGAGATTTTTCTTAATGTTCTTCCACAGCCTCTAAACAGCAGTCTAAAAGCGGATGTAAACGCTAAAACTTTTTTGCAAACTTTGCATAAAAATGAGGTTAATTTGAGTGAAAGCGTCTCAATAATAAAAACTTCTGATTTGGCAAGCAAAATAATTTCAAGAAATGCAAGCACCACAAACCCCAATTTAGACCAAAAACCTAACAAAATAGCCCAAAATGGTAAAGAAAAGGAGGCAGATTCATCATCTGCCCCCTGCTTGCAAACCGATGGAGGTTGGCTTGCAAAATCATGTGGTTGAGGTGACAGGATTCGAACCTGCGGCCCCCTGGTCCCAAACCAGGTGCGCTACCAAACTGCGCCACACCTCATTATTTTAATATTTATACTTTATCATTTTTTTAATCCTTTGTCAAACACTTTACAAGGCAATTTTGATATGTTATAATACTTTTTCATAAATATTTTTTTAAAGGTAAAAAAACAAATTATGGATAGAGAATATAAAAAGCTTAAAAAAGAGTTGGGGCAGAAACTTGTTGAATTGTCTAAAGAGGCAGAGAGTGAAGAAAATTTGTATCAAGCTAAAGAACTTATTAAACAGGGCGCTGAAGTAAACTTTAATCGCTGTCGCCCTATGTTTTTTGCGTGCAAAGGTTATAATTTTTCATTGATTAGATATTTCATTGGTGTGGGGGCATTAGCTGAGCCTTTGTCAAGAAATTATTTATCAGGTATGTGTCAGAGAGGTGCTTTTGATGAAGAAAAAGAGCAAAAGTTTTTTGAGTTAATTGATCTTGCTATTTTAAAAACAGGATTTTCTAAAGAATACATATTACATTATTTTAAGACTATGCTATTAGAAGGTAATGTGGAGAAAGCTAAAACAATTGGTGATAAATATGGTGTTTCTTTAAGGCAGATGCTTGAAGATGTTCCGCTGCATATAATTATTGAGTGCTTAGAATTAAAAAGGGAAGAATCATTAGAGCTAATTAATTTGTATCAAAACAGAATGCAAGAGGCATTTGATGCTAGTATAGCAGGCGGCAGAGATAAGGCGATTGAATATATTTATGCAAGAGGGTTTGACTTGATTCCTGATAGGGATAGTATATTAAAAGCTATTATGAATGGTTATATGTCTACCATTCATTTGTTAAATATTAAAGGAGTAGACATGCGTGGGGATTGGTGTTTAGTGACTGCGGCAAGAGTATTTTCTTTAAGACCAGAGCCGCTAAAATTTTTATTGGATAAATATGTAAAAGATATAAGTGAGGCTGGAATGCAAGCACTTAAAGCATTGAGTGAGCAAGAAAATAATGAGGCATTAAAAGAGTTTTTATTAACAAGATAGGAGCAATAAAAAAATGACAACATTAGATAAAAACAAAAAAATAAGAAGCACTATAATTATTTATATTATAGTATTTTTAGCTTCGGCAATAGCGGGTATTTCTGTCTTTATTTTTATACTGCCAAACAGATTTGCCCCTGGCGGATTAACGGGTATAGCTGCAGCAATTTATTATATAAATCCTGCAATAAATCCTGGTTGGCTTGTCTTAGGTATGAATATTCCTCTTTTAATTTTAGCTTTTTTTAAATTAAATCGAGGATATGTATATAAATCTATTGTTGCAATTGCTACTTCATCAGTGGTGCTTATTATATTAAATGAGTTTGTAGCTTCTCCTAACTATTATTATGGTCCAAACTGGCTGTACAACATAAGATATACTACTGAGCAGAGTATACTTCCTGCTATTGCAGGCGGTGTATTTAGGGGCTTAGGGATGGGTATCTTGATAAAAATGGGGGCATCTAATGGCGGGTCAGAGATTGTGGGAGGATTGGTAAATAAAAAATGGCCTCATTTAAATGCGGCAAGGATTATCCTAGCAGTAGATGTGACTGTTGTTTTGTCAACTGCATTTATTGTTAGCGGCAGCATTGATGGTATTAATCCAATTGATATAGTTATCTTATCTATCATCAACATGGTGACATCTACAATAGTTTGCAACACAATTTTGCAAGGGTTTAATAGTGCAATGAAGTTTGAAATTATTACTATGCAAGAAGAGCAGCTGTCAAAAGATTTAGTAATGGAGTTAGGCAGAAGTGTCACTAAAATCAAAGCAAGGGGCGGATATACGGGACAAGAAAAAACCATACTTATTTGCATTATTAAAAACAAACAAATTGCAGCATTTAATAGAATATTGAAAAAATATCCTGATACCTTTGCTTATATGGTAGGCACTAAAGAAGTATATGGCAGGGGTTTTTCTATCCCGCATGTCAAAGAAGAAAATTTTGGGACAGCAATAGAAGGTGAAGGCAATATAAGGGATGAATTGCAAATTAATGACGAGGTGGTTAGTGAAAATGAATAAAATTGTCAGGACTAGGTTTGCTCCGTCGCCTACAGGGTATTTGCATATCGGGGGTTTAAGGACAGCTTTATATGCATATTTGTTTGCAAAGCAGAATGGCGGCAGGTTTATATTGCGTTTAGAGGATACTGATCAAAACAGACTGGTGGATGGGGCGGATAAGGTGATATATGATGCTTTAAAAGATGCTGGGTTAGTATATGATGAAGGTCCTGATGTGGGCGGAGAGTATGGACCTTATATACAATCAGAGCGAAAAGAAATATATAATAAATACGCAGATGAATTAATAAAAAAGGGCGGTGCATATTATTGTTTTTGTGATGCGGGTGCAAAACAAAACGATGGTGAGATTGCTAAATATAATAAAGCGTGTCTTAATTTAACTAAAGTGCAGATTGAAAAAAATCTTGCGGCAAAAAAATCTTTTGTCATTAGACAAAATATGCCTGCTGCTGGAGTTACTACTTATACTGATCTTGTTTTTGGAGATATTACCATCGAGAATAAAGAGCTAGAGGACAATGTTTTAATCAAATCAGACGGATTGCCTACTTATAATTTTGCTAATGTAATTGATGATCATTTAATGGGGATAACTCATGTTATGAGAGGGGTAGAATATTTATCATCTACTCCTAAATACAATCATATTTATGATGCTTTTTCTTGGAAAAAACCACAGTATATGCATTTACAGAATATAATGAAGGACGCTAATCAAAAGCTGTCAAAGAGGCACGGAGCTGCAAGTTATGAGGACTTTATTAAAAAAGGGTTTATTAAAGAGGGAATATTAAATTATATTGCGTTATTAGGCTGGTCTCCTAAAGGAGAGCAGGAAAAATTTAGTTTGGCTGAATTGGCAGATAAATTTAATATAGAAGGTTTGTCAAAATCACCAGCTATCTTTGATGAAGTTAAGATGCGTTATATCAATGCATTGCATATAAAAGACTTGAGTCTAGAAGAATATCATGACCTAGCGTTACCATTTTACTCGGATAAATTAAAAGAATTTGACTTAAAATTCTTGTCAAATTTATTGCATTCAAGGACAGAAATTTTTTCAGATATTATTGAGTTAACTAGATTTATTATTGAATTTGACGGATATGATTTATGTGCATTTATCAATGAGAAAATGAAAACGGATATTAACTTGGCAAAAGAGATGCTGCCTAAATTAATTAATTTTATTGATGGCAAGGATTGGGATAATATAGCAGATTTAATTAGTGAATTTGCGGATAAAGAGAATTATAAAAAAGGGCAAGTGATGTGGATATTTAGAATAGCTTTGACTGGGGCAAAAAATACTCCAGGCGGGGCTATTGAAATGGCGATGTTGTTTAAAAGAGATAAAGGGATAAAAAGAATTAAAGAAAGTTTAGAGAGGATTAAATTATGAATATTATGATAGATGATTTAAAAGAACTAATAGCAATCAAAAGTGTATTAGATGAGGCAGATTTATCAAAAGCTGCTCCTTTTGGATTGGGAAACAGGCAAGCATTAGACTGGTTTTTAAATAAAGCTAAAGAGTATGGACTAAAAACTGGTGAGTTAGACGGATATGTAGGTTGGGCAGAATATGGTGAAGGGGAAGAATGTATTGCGGCGCTTTGCCATCTTGATGTAGTGCCTGCAGGTGATGGATGGACAACTGATCCGTTTGAATTGGTGCAAAAGGACGGATATTTGTATGGGAGAGGAGTTGCTGACAACAAAGGCAGCGCTATTTTATGTTTGCATGCTTTAAAACAAATTAAAGAGAGCGGATTAAAATATAAACATCGCATGCGCTTAATTGTGGGCCTAAATGAAGAGCATGGCTCGGCTTGTATAAAACACATGATGAAAAATGCGCATAAAGAGCAGATACCTTTTGTTAGTTTTGTTCCTGATTCATCTTTTCCGCTTATCAATTCAGAAAAAGGTATACTGCACTTGTCGGCAAAAATTCCGTTAGATACATTTTTTAGAGAGAATATTGCTTTTATTGAGGGTGGTCAAAGTATAAATGTTATACCAGATAAGGCAAGTGTTAGTATCTTTAAAGACAGTGCGTTAGGCGGGATTATTGCAAGATTAAATGGTGGTGATATTAATAATAAGATATTTTCTGATTCTAGTCTAGCAGGAGCAATATTAGCAAGCGGGGTAAGCTTAGATGATTTTTCTGTTAAAAATGAGTTAGAAGTTTATACAATTGGTGCGGTTGGATTAGCAGGACATGCAATGGAGCCTGATAAAGGTGATAATGCAATTTGGAAAATAGTTACTATTTTAGATGCTATTGCTGGTGATTCTTCTATAGCTAGTGCGCTAAAAAATAATTTTTGTCACGTAAAGGCGGCAGAGAATTTAGGGATATATAAAGAGGATAAGGAGAGTGGAAAGTTAACTATGAATATAGGAATAATTGAGTTTGATGATGATAATTATTTAAAATTTACTATAGATTTAAGATTGCCTATTAGTGCAAAGCATGATGATATTAAAAAGAAAATAGAACAGCATTTGCCTAAAGGCGGCAAATTAGAAGTGTTAAGATATGCTGCTAATTTATATGTGAGTCAAGATGATGATTTAGTCAAGACTTTATTAAAAGTATATAAGGACAAGACAGGCAAAGAAGGATATTGCATTAAGACAGGCGGCGGAACATATGCAAGGGATTTACCTAAAGCGGTTGCTTTTGGGCCTGTTGAAGAGGCGGTTGAAACTAATTTGCATAAAGCACAAGAAAACATGAGTCTAAAAGATTTTGAAACAGCTTTTGAAATATATAAGGCAGCATTCATTGAATTAGGAAAGGCTTAATAGAGCATACTATATTTATGATAGATTTAAATATTGATAATTTTGATAGCATTATAGCTGATGGTAAAGTCTTAGTAGACTTTTGGGCGTCTTGGTGTGGTCCATGTATAAATCAGTTAGGTATTTTAGAAGAAATAAAAAACCCTGCATATAAAATCTGCAAGGTTAATGTTGATGAAAATAAAGAGTTAGCAAAAAGATTTAAGGTGATGGGGATTCCTGCTTTGATGGCTTTTGAAGGCGGGCAATTGATTAATTCTAAAACTGGGGTATTAAATGAAGATGATATTAATAAACTATTCATTAAATAACTGAGCATAAGTGCCTTGTCTTATAATTTTTCCTTCATTCAGTTCTATTATTAAATCAGCATCTTTTATAGTCTCTAAACGATGGGCTACTATTATACTAGTATGCCCTTTTGTTATGTTTTTCAAAGCATCTTGAATCAAAAAATCTGTTCTAGCATCAATACTTGATGTTGCTTCGTCTAAAATGATTATAGGCGGAGTGTTTAAAAAAAATCTAGCAAGACATAATAATTGCACTTGTCCTTTTGATAGGGTGTTGTGGTCAATAATTGTATTAAACCCGTCTTTAAGTGAAACAATAAAATCATAAATATGAGCTTTTTTGCTAGCTTCAATAATTTCAGTTTTATTAGCATCTTTTTTTGCAAAGGCGATATTGTCTAAAATAGTTCCTTTAAAAATCCAGCCTTCTTGCAATATTAGTCCAATATTTTGCCGCAAAATTGCTGTGTCGATATTATCGATATTTGTATCATCAATCAAAATATGTCCACTATTAGGGGTAAAAAATTTTGTTAACAGATTAATTAAAGTAGTCTTTCCTGACCCAGATTTGCCGATAATTGCTATACGCTGTCCTTGCTTTATATTAAGACAAAAATTATTAATAACAAGTTTATCAGTAAACTTAAAATCAACATTTTTAAATTGAATCTTTCCTATTAGCTTATTGCATGGTAATTTGGTGTTGTGCATTTTTAATTCAGCATTATCATTATCAATTATCTCAAATACTCTTTTGGCTGAGACAATACTATTTTGGATTTCTGTCATGGCGTTAGTAATCTCATTAAAAGGTCTAGCATATTGCATTGCATATGCTAAAAATATACTTAAAGCACCAATGCTAAAATATGCTTCGCTAAGCACCAAATATGCTCCTACCATAGTCACGCAGGCAAACACCAAACCATTTATAAACCTAGTGGTAGGATTAGTAAGCGCAGATATAAAAACAGCTTTGCTTCCAAAGTCTTTTATTTTTCTATTTTGCTCATCAAATTTTTCTTGTGCTATTTTTTGATAATTATATAATTTGATACTCTTGATTGAATAAATATATTCCTCTGTCAGACTTGCTAAAGTCCCTTCTTTGGCTGTTTGTTTTAATAAAAGCTTATGAGAAAAAAATGCGATTAAGGCAGCAATTAGCACTGATATAGGTGTCAACAAGGCAACGACTAAAGCCATGGTGACATTTAATCTAAACATAAAAACTAGAGTGCCGATTATTAATGCCAAAAAAGTGAATATTTGTGTAATAGTATTAGTTAATCCTTCTGCAATGCGTTCTGTGTCGGATGTCAATCTAATTGCCAATTCACCTTTAGATAGGGTGTCAATTTTTGATATGGGGCTTAAATTTATCGCCTTAACAGCATCTATGCGTAATGCAAAGATTACTTTTTGAGATAAACGGGCGGCAAAATTAGAAGATAGATAGCTAGAAAAGGTAGCAGTAATTATTGCCAATAAAAGATATATGCAATAATTTAATACTCTTGTCAAATTTACATTTGATGGTCCAATGATATAATCAATTGTAGAGCCAATAAAAACAGGAGCTAAAATAAGTGCGGCTACATGAATTAGAGCAAAAATGATAGCAAGCATTGCTAAAATAGAGTGTGGTTTAATATAGCGCAATAATTTTTTAAGTGTGCTTTTTTTCACTCTATTCTCCTGATAGTTTATAAATTTGAGAGTATATACTGCAAGCAGCTATTAAATTTTCATGTGTGTCAATGCCTGCTATTGCACCTTTGTCAAGCACTAAAACTAAGTGACTGTCCATAATATTTTTAGCTTTAGAAGAGATGATTATTTTAGTTATACCTTCAATATTTTTTATTGAGTCTATAACTAGTTTTTCTGTGTTATGATCTAAATTGCTTGTAGGGTCATCTAGTATCAACAGTTTTACATTGTTTAAGATTACACCTAAAAAAACTCTTGCTAAAGTTAATCTTTGTTTTTGTCCTCCTGATAAATTTGCTCCATGCGGCAAAACAGCAAAGTCTAAATCATCAACAAAATCGCATTTAGCCATATTTAAAGCTTGATAAATTTGTTCATCCGTTGCTTGACGACCAAAGCTGACATTTGTTTTTATTGTTCCGCTTAAAACTTGATTCTTTTGCAGGTGATAGCCAATATCTAAACTATTAAATGGCATATTAATAGTGCCTTCATATTTATAAAAGCCCATTAAAATTTCTATTAAAGTAGTTTTTCCGCTGCCAGTTGCCCCTATAATCCCTAATGTTTTTCCTAATGGAAACTCAAATGATATATTGTTTAGGGCGGGTGTTTTATGGTTGGGATAGGTCATTGTTATATTTTTTAATGCAATGTAATCTGAGCTATCAATTAAATATGCATTGTGCGTTGTGCATTGCGTGCAGCAATTTAGCACTTCATTTATCCTTTTGCTGCTAACTATTGCTCTATTGAAAATAACTGCCAGCATTGCTATAATTATTAAAGCGTTTAAAATCTGCAGCATATAATTAATTAATGCAACTATTTCGCCTTGACTAAGAGTCCCGTCGTATACAAATATCCCGCCAAAATACAAAATTGCGACTATTACCAAATTAACTACTAAATATGATAAAGGGCTTGCTAAAAGTGATATATTTAAAAACTTTATCGAATTTCTTTTTAATTTTAGTCTGCCGCTTTCAAATTTTTTATTTATATCATCTTGTCTATTTAAACTTCTTATTATTCTAGCTCCGCTAATAGCTTCATTGGCTTCATTAGCAGTTTCATCTAAACCCATATTAATTTCTTTTAAAGATTTAGCAGCTTTTTTCATGATAAAAAATACGATAAAAGAAATGATGTTGGCAGACACAAAAATTATGAGTGCCATTATAGGGTGTAATCTTAATGCCATTATTAATGCGCCGATTAACAAAAACGGCGCACGAGTTCCGAGTCTTATAAAACGGTTGACTGCAGTTGATGTGTTGTTTGTATCAACATTTAGGCGGACATTTAGTGATGCTGATTTAAAGTGAATGAGGGATTCAATCGGGAGAGAATTTATGTGCTTAAATAGAGATGATCTAAGATTAAAAGAAAAACCAAATGCAGATTTAGCTGCAAAATATTGGCAAAGTACTGCCAAAATATAGCCAGCAATATAAAGACCCAGCATTAAAAAACCCATATGCATGACAAAAGAGAAGTCATTATTGAGTATTCCTCTATCAATAATCAAGGCAATAATAAGCGGAATAAAAATTTCAATTATTGCTTCTAACAATTTTAATATTAAGCCTATGACAGATATAATCCTATATCCAGCAAGGTATTTTTTTAATAGTGTAATCAATATAAACTCATTTTAGCAAGAATTTTAATTGTTGGCAAGTAATGTAGTTTGAAAATTTAGATTTACAGTTTAATTGTTTTAAAATAATTGCTGTTTGTAGTTTTTGCTTAAATCAACGCAATTATTTGCATGCTTGATTTTCATCTAAAATAAAAAATGCCAAATAGGGGCTTTTAAAGGCTTTTAAATGCATATTGATTAAAAAAAGTTTAAAAAACTGATAAAAATAAAGCAAAAATGTTTGGACGATTCAAGTGAAAAATGCTATAATAAAAGCACGGAGTAAAATAATTATGTCAGATAAACAACACAATTATGATGCAAGTCAGATTCAAGTTTTAGAAGGACTTGATCCTGTCAGAAAACGCCCTGGTATGTATATCGGCTCAACGGATATTAGAGGGCTACACCATCTTGTCACTGAGATTGTTGACAACTCTGTTGACGAGGCACTGGCAGGTTTTTGTGATACAATTTTAATTGAAATTGATAGAAATGGCGCAGTGTCAGTCACAGACAATGGTCGTGGTATACCCATTGATATTCATAAAGAAAAAAAGGTGCCGGCAGTGCAGCTTGTTTTAACTGAACTTCATGCAGGCGGTAAATTTGGCGGTGAAGGATATAAAGTATCGGGTGGTTTGCATGGTGTAGGTCTATCTGTTGTTAATGCTTTATCAGAGTGGCTTGAAGTTGAAGTATATAAAGACGGACAAATTCATAAGCAAAAATATGCACGTGGTGTCCCGATGACTCCATTAAAGCCTATCGGCAAAACAAAAAATAATGGCACAAAGGTGACATTTTTTCCTGATGCGGATATTTTTGAGACGCTTGATTTTTCTTATGAAACCTTGCGCACAAGATTGCGTGAGGTGGCTTTCTTAAATAAAGGATTATCTGTCACGCTAAAAGATGAGAGAGTAGGACAAGAGAGGGGTGAAACATTTAAATTTGACGGCGGTATTTTAGATTTTGTTGATTATCTTAACCGCTCTAAAACTACTATGTTTCCTACAACTTTGTATGCAGAAAAAGAATACAAAGAAAAAGGCAAAATCCGCTCGGTTGAAATTGCAATGCAATATAATGATGGTTTTGCAGAGATTGTATATTCGTATGCAAATAACATCAACACAGAAGAAGGCGGAACGCATTTAACAGGGTTTAGAAATGCTATTACCAAAGTAATCAACGATTATGCGCTGCAAAATAATGTGATAAAAGAATCTGAAAAATTATCGGGCGATGATGTGCGTGAAGGTTTGACAGCAGTTATTTCAGTTAAGCTTAATGAACCGCAGTTTGAGGGTCAGACAAAAACAAAGCTAGGCAACTCTGATATGAGAGCGTATGTAGAAAAAACATTAACAGAGTTATTGGGCACATATTTTGAAGAGAACCCTAAAGAGGCTAAAGAATTAATTTTAAAGTGTGTAATGGCACAGCGTGCAAGAGATGCGGCTAGAAATGCAAGAGAACTGACCAGAAGAAAAGGCTTTTTAGAGGGTACAACACTGCCTGGTAAATTGGCAGATTGTACAGAACGTGATCCTAGCTCAACAGAGATATATATTGTTGAAGGTAATTCAGCAGGCGGAACGGCTAAGCAAGGCAGAGATAGGCGCTTTCAAGCGATTTTGCCATTAAGAGGTAAAATTCTAAATGTAGAAAAGAGTCGTTTAGCGAAAGTTTTAGAAAATGTAGAGATTAAGTCTATGATAACAGCGTTTGGGTGCGGTATAGCAGACGATTTTGATTTAAAAAAACTGCGCTATAATAAAATTATCATAATGACTGACGCCGATGTAGACGGGTCGCATATTAGGATATTATTATTGACATTTTTCTTTAGATATATGAAACCATTGGTTGAAAACGGGCATGTATATATTGCGCAGCCGCCTTTGTATAAAGTATCAAAAGGTAAGACGGTTGAATATTGCTATAATGATAAAGAGCTTAATGATAAATTAAACAGCATGGGCAGAAAAGGTACGGATGTTCAAAGATATAAAGGGTTGGGTGAGATGAATGCAGATCAATTGTGGGACACTACTATGAATCCAGAAGAGAGGACTTTGTTGTTGGTAACCATGGATGATGCCTTTGAAGCTGATGAAACATTTAATATTTTGATGGGTGATATGCCAGAACTTAGAAGAAAATTTATTGAAGAGAATGCAAAATTAGTGACGGATTTGGATGTATAATAAAGTGATTTTTATTGAGTAGAAAATAATAAAGGAAGAATTTAAACTAGATTGCTTCGTTTTTGAGAGAGAAACAAATTAAGGGTGGTTCAAGAATAAAAAACTGATGCTAATTGAAAACTTTAATCCTGATTGGGTAGATTTGCATGATGAGATTGTCGGTTGAATAAGGATGACAGTGTATAAGGATGGATAGTGATTAAACATCGTGAAAAATAGATTTAGATTTAATCTGGATTGCTTCGCTGTTGCTTGCAATGACGATCTACCAAACAGCAACATTAAAACCAAACAAAAAATCAAATAGAGAGAACAAATCATGGCAAAGAAAAAAGATGAAGCAAAACCATACAATGACAAGACTAAAATTGTCAAAGTTCAGGTTGAAAATGAGGTTAAAAAATCATTTATAGCATATGCTATGGCTGTAAATGTATCAAGGGCTATTCCTGATGTTAGGGATGGTCTTAAACCTGTGCACCGCCGTATTTTATATTCAATGAGTGAATTAAACATCTATCATGACAAACCTTATAGAAAATGTGCAAGGATTGTCGGGGATGTAATGGGTAAATATCACCCGCATGGCGATAGTTCTGTTTATATGGCGCTTGTTAGATTTGCCCAAGACTTTTCTATGCGTTTTCCGCTTGTAGACGGACATGGTAACTTTGGCTCTGTAGATGGCGACCCGCCGGCGGCGATGAGGTATACAGAGGCTAGGCTTTCAAAAATTTCTGCGCAAATGCTAGAAGATATTGATAAGGAAACTGTTGACTGGTATCCTAACTTTGATGATACTTTGCAGCAGCCTGCTGTATTGCCGGCAAGATTCCCAAATTTATTAGTTAATGGATCTGATGGTATTGCGGTTGGTATGGCGACAAATATTCCTCCGCACAATTTAAATGAGGTAATTGACGGAGTAATCGCTTTAATTGACGATGCAGAAATCTCTATTGATGACTTGATGAAAATTATCCCTGCTCCTGATTTTCCGACGGGCGGAATAATTTTAGGGCGTCAAAATATTAGGCAAGCTTATCGCACAGGCAGAGGCGGACTTGTTTGCCGTGCTAAAACTGATATTGAAACGTATAATGGTCATGGTGGTGAGAGGACTAGAATTGTTGTGACAGAGCTGCCTTATCAAGTTAATAAGGCAGAGTTGATTAAAAAAATTGCTGAGTTAGTTAAGGATAAATATATAGAGGGCATCTCAAATGTCCATGAAGAATCTGACAGAGAGGGTATGAGAGTTGTTATTGATATTAAACGAGACGCACAGGCTCAAGTTGTATTAAATTTATTATACAAGCATACGGATTTGCAAGTTAAGGGCGGTATAATTTTTCTTGCACTTGTTGACGGAGAGCCTAAAATTCTTAATCTTAAACAAATGCTTGAATACTATTTAGCACATCAAAAAGATGTAATCACTAGGCGTACTAGGTTTGATTTAGAAAAGGCTGAAAAGCGTGCACATATTTTAGAAGGCTTGGTAATAGCACAGGAAAATATTGATAAAGTTGTAGAGATTATTAAAAAGAGCAGAGACAGATATGAGGCTAGTGAAAAACTGCAGTCTACTTTCTTTCTTAGTGAAGAGCAAGCAGGCGCTATATTAGATATGCGTCTTGCTAGATTGACATCTTTAGAAGTTGAGGCATTAAAAGCAGAGTTATTAGAAGTTAAAGCATTGATTGAGGACTTAAAAGATATATTAGCAAAACCAGAAAGAGTGGCAGCAATCATCAAAGCAGATTTAGAGATGATTAAAGAAAAATATGGCAACGAGAGGCGCACTGAATTACAAATAGATTATGATGAGATTTGTTTAGGCGATTTGATTGAAAAAGAGGATGTTGTTATATCTATGACTCACTATGGATATATTAAGCGTCTTCCTACAAATGAATATAAAACACAGCACAGAGGCGGCAAAGGCAGTGCGTCACATAAACCTAAAGAAGAAGATTTTGTTGCAAACATGTTTGTCACCAATACTCATGATAATTTATTGTATTTTACTAATTTTGGAAAAGTATATGCTACTAAGGCATATGAGATTCCTGAAGGTGAGAAAAATACAAGAGGGCGTGCAATTGTTAATTTGCTGCAACTAGCTGAAGATGAAAAGGTTAATGCTATTATACCTATTTCTGAAGATGATGACGGTGGATATTTGATAATGGCAACAAAAGAGGGACTGGTCAAAAAGACATCTTTAGATGAGTTTGCAAGCATTAGAAAAGTGGGTAAAATTGCTATTTCTTTAACAGAGGGCGATGAATTGATTTCTGTTCAGCATTCATCAGGGCGTGATGAGGTGCTAATGGCAGCATCTAGCGGCAAATGTATCAGGTTTAGTGAAGAGGATGTCAGAAGCATGGGCAGGTCTGCAATGGGGGTTAAATCTATTAAGCTTGATAAGGGCGGTGATGATGTGGTAGTGGATATGACTATTATTAAGCCTGGTCATGAGGTGCTTACTGTGTCTAAATATGGATACGGCAAGAGATCTGATATAAATGATTATCGCTTGCAGTCTAGAGCTGGAAAAGGAATTAAAGCTGGGATATTTAATGAACAGACTGGACCGCTGGTTAATTTAAAGCAGGTTAAAAAAGGTGATGATATTATGGTAATTGCTGACAATGGCATTATCATAAGAATGAGGGCTTCTGAGATATCAAGGATAGGCAGGGATACTAAGGGTGTGAGGATGATGAAGATGAAAAACCAAGGCAATGTAGTGTGCGTTGCTGTCACAGACCCAGCTTTAGAAGAAGAGTTTGCAGAAGAGGGAGAAAGCGAATAAATAAAAATTAGATAATTAAACTGTCCCCAATGAAATAGACATTAGAAAAAAAGAACTCCTATGGTATAGTTGAAATATACCTAGGAGTTTTTTGAAAAAAAAGAGGAGGAGCAAGAAGTTGGTGGACAAACATATTGCAAAATAGTAAAAATAAAGAAGAGATTCTTATAGGATGACAAAATAAATATATTACAATGGGATGATAAAATTCAGGTAAGGTTTTTTTCTTTATCTTATGTTCTACCTTGTTTTTTTAATGCTTTTAATATTAGTTTTCTTATTATGTCAATAGGGATAATCAATGCTGCTAAACTTAAGACCACAGCAAGATGTCTAAATAATAGTGCTTCTGTCCTAAAAATACTTCCTCCAAAATAAGTTATAAACACTTGTACTAAACTCACTCCGCCTATAATTAACAAAAATGGTTTATTATCCTTTAGACCTTTAAACAAATTTATTTCATGTGTCCTAACATTAAGAGTATTAAACAGTGCCATAAACATGAACATTGCAAAAAATCCTGCTCTATGATAGTTGAAAAAATAATCTCCAGTTAAATAGCCTCTGGTGTTCCTAGCAAAAAAGACACTAATAATATTTGAATTCAAAAAGAAGAAAGCTATTCCGGCGGTTGCAATTGCACCTATTATCATTTGATTAAGCATATATCTGTTTATAATCGGTTCATTTCGTTTCTTAGGTTTTTCTAGCATATATCTTGCTTTAGGTTTCTCACCTGCAAAAGCTAAGCCAGCCAAGCTATCCATAATTAAGTTCATCCATAAAATTTGAATTACAGTAATCGGCTCTCTTAACCCAACAAGCGGGGCAACAATAGATATTGCAATTGCACCAAGGTTTGAGGTCAATTGAAAGATGATGAATTTTCTTATGCTTTTATAAATTGTGCGCCCGTATGAAACAGCTTTAGCAATTGAATTTATATTATCATCTAAAATTACTATATCTCCAGCTTCTTTTGCAACCTCTGTTCCAGATCCCATAGCAAAGCCTATGTCTGCTTTTTTTAAAGCTGGAGCATCGTTGACGCCGTCACCCGTCATACCTACAACAAGATCTAAGCTTTGTGCTATTTTAACCAGTCTAGATTTATCTTGAGGCAGTGCTCTTGCTATGACTCTTAAATTGGGCAGTTTAAGTTTTAATTCGTAATCAGATAAAGTATGTAATTCATCTGATGTTAAAATTAAATTCTGTCCTTTGTTATCTAGTATCCCTGTTTCTAAAGCAACTGCTGCTGCTGTATCTTTAGAATCCCCAGTAATCATCACCACTTGAATGCCAGCGCCTTTTACTTCTTGGACACCTTGTATAGCCTCTGACCTAATCTCATCACGTACACCAATAAGCCCTATAAATATTAAATCGTTTAATTCTTTTCCATCAACAATCTCATGGTGGCTTACGGCTAAAGCTATTACTCTGATTGCTCTGTCTGCTAAATCTTTTATATGTGTTTTAATTTTATCTTTGCTATTAAATAAGACGATATTGCCATCTTTATCAAATGTTTTAGCACATGCAGATATAATTTTTTCAGGAGCACCTTTAACAAGCCAGCTATTGTTTACTATATTTCCGCTTACTTTGGTTGCCATAAATTTTGCATTAGAACTAAAAGGAATCTTTTTTAGTACCTGCACATTAGGTGCATTAAATGGCAAACTATGTGCATAATTTAATAATGATCTATCTGTTAAATTTCCGCCCGTTGCTATTCCATCTACTATTTCAGCTGCATTATTAATTTTTAAAGATAAACTTAAAATATCCAAAAAATAATTAGAAAACTCTCTTGCGCTTAAACCTCTATTTTTGTTAAAATAATCATGTGGCAAAATTTTTCCTTCACCTGTAATAAAACTAGTCACAATGGGCTTGCCTAAAGTTAGTGTCCCTGTTTTGTCTGTAAATAATATATTCATACTGCCAGCCGTTTCTATGCCGCCAAGTTTTCTGACTAGCACCTTATCTTTAAGCATCCTTCGCATATTAGATGATAGCACTACGGTTATCATCATAGGCAAACCCTCTGGTACAGCCATAACGATGATTGTTGTGGCAAGCGTAATAGCGCTTAATAAAATAGGGAAGAGGGCAGAAAAATCTGATAGTGTAGCCATTATATTTGCACCATTAAAGTCATTTTGTATGATGATTGCATGAAATAAAAATGAGATTGCGGCTAGCGAAGCGCCAATATATCCAATTTTACTAATAGTTTTTGCTAGACGTCTTAACTTAGCTTTTAATGGACTTTCTGGCGGGTTTTCTTGCAATCCTTGTGCTAGTTTTCCATAAAAAGTGCTGTCGCCTATAGAAGTAACACGCATTAATGCCTCACCGCTTGTTACGACTGTGCCGCAAAACAACAGCATAGGATGCAAAAAATCACCTTCTTTATTTGGGTCTTTTATATTGTTTAAAGAAAAATATTTGCTTGCTTCTTTAGATTCTCCGTTTAAACTAGATTGATCCACTTCTATGCTGCCGCTTGCTAGTATGCCGTCTGCAGGGATTTTATCGCCTGCTTGTAAAATAATAATGTCACCGATGACTACTTCTGCTATAGGAATCACTTTTGTTCCGTCTGCTCTTTTTACTCTGCAGGTGATTCTGTCTGCTTCTTCTTGTAGTTTTTTAAAAGCAGATTCTGACCCATATTCTGATATAGTAGAAACGGTGACAGCGATTAAAATGGCAAAGGCTATGCCGATAGGTTCTAATAATTCGGACATTTGAAAATTAGCAATATTAACAAGTAATAAAATTATATTAATAATTAAAGCAACGATTAAAATGCCTACCATAGGGTCTGCAAAATTAGACAAAAGGCTGCTAAAAAAACTTTTCCGCTTTTGTTTTGTTAATTCATTTGTGCCGTGCTGCAGGCGTGAAGTTTCAACCTCTTGAAAGTTTAGACCTATAATTTTATCTTTGTCTATCATCATAATATACTCCTTTTAGTATATGATACAAGCCTATAGATATGCTTTAGGAAATACGAATATCTCTTTGAGAGTCATTCATAATGCGATACTTATTTTTTAACAGATGGGATTCTTAGCGGAATGATATAAATTTTAGATTTAAACAGAGCAGTATTTGCTTTTAGTGAACAAATTAAATTTATATCATCCTGCTTTAGGATCTCATCTTTATAACTATGTTTCGCTTTGCAATATGTAAATATATAGATGCGATGGTTGATTAAGGTAAAGAGAATCCTATTTGCTAGTTTAAGAACATATAGATATTTAATATGCATTGCATGTTAAAAAAAGAAAAAACCCATAGCAAAAAAATTGCTATGAGTCTTGTTTTGCAAAAATTGCAGAGTGCTAGCAGGTTTGCCTAAAATCAAACCGAGATTGTTGCTAGCATCATATCCTAAGACAAGGATACAAACTACTCCCTCATAAATATAAAGAAAGGGGATAAGTTGTTAATTATTCTTGCTCAGAGGGCTTGCCTCTTTTTAAGTTTACAATTATAACAACAGCAGCAGTTGTAAGTATTGAAAACGGAAGCATATAAGTATTAAAGAAAGTAGAAACACCAAGCATATTAACAGTTGTAGTTATTACTCTAAGTGCAGTTCTTGCAACAGCAATGTCAGCTTCTAGTTCTGCTCTTGCTAATGCGTTTGCATTTCTTTGGTCATCATTTGCAGGATCTTGAAATGGTCTAACTCTGTTCCAATTGTCAAGCTGAAGTTCCATATGTCTAATAGAGCGTCTCATTGATTGTCTTTGGGTAATACGTTCTACATGGTCATGACTAACTTCAACAAATCTCCATAGTTGAGCATCAGCTTCAGGCATGTCGTCTTCTGTTGCCATTATGCGTCCATTGCTGTCAAAGTCCCCCGCAGAAACGATTATAGTTCTTTGATTAAGCGGGTTGTTTGATACCACTATTGCAGCATGGACAATACCAATTAACAATACTAGTGCAGCTAATCCACATACAGCAAAATATGCGATTCTTTTCATAGTTCTTTCTTCTCCTTAAACTATTTTAGTTTTTGTACTCTAAATTATATAATAACAATAAATGTTTGTCAAGCTTTTTTTATACATATTTTAAAATAAATGATTTTTTACTTGCGTTTTGATTTTTTGTATGATAGACTGTTATATATTTAAAGATGATTGAGATTAACCATCTTTAAATAAGTATCATCATGGGAGTAGATGGGTGCTGGTGTGCCCCTCGGTCTTCAAAACCGCAGCAGGGGGTTAATAGCTTCCTAGGTGGGTTCAATTCCCACATATTCCCGCCACTTACCTTTTTAAAAAAAGGTAAGCCAAAAGTTTTTGGCTTTTAAGTTATTATAGCATTGTTTAATATTTTTTATAAAATTAACTAAGGATACTAAATATGGAGACTCTAACAATTATAGGATTTGTTGTAAGCTTATTAGGACTTGCCATCGGTATAGCCAGTTTTTTTGTTACAATTGCAACATTGAATAGAGTTACTAATGGGGCTAAATCACTTGCATTTAAAAATAGAGATGATAATAAGTATAAGAAATTGTTTAATAAAGAATTAAATAAAACTAACAAAATTACAGCAATAGGCAAGCGTAGTGAAGATATATCATACCAAACTCCAGCATTTTGGAAATCCTTTTTTGGAGATCGCAATGGAAAACTTAGAATAATGTATCCTAATCCTAAATGGTCAATATCCTGTAAATGAAATACAAACATCTTGGAATAACACTACTGCAGATGCAAAAAAAACTAATATAACGGCAACTATAGATATGTTATTAGGCGACATTTGTGAAGCAAAAATAAATAGAACTCCACAGTATCAAATACGATACTATGATTTTCTGCCTGCGAAAAATTGTATCATTACAGATAATTATGTTTTTGTACATTACCATGTAGATGGTCTGCATGGACGCAGGATTCCTGTCTTTGCAGTAAAAAGACGCAAAAAAGATGGCGAGGTATATTCCTTTTATTCAAAACTGATTGGTCACAATTGTGTAGAACAAGCAGACTGTAGTTGCTATTGGTGTAAGAGTAGTCCAATCTCATAAGTTAATACATTAATTCAAAAAATCTGTTGCTATATAAGATTTTTTTCTTTGAAAAATATCAAGCATTCATAAAAATTTCAATAATATCTTCTTGATTCATTTTTCCATAAAAACCTAATGATAAATTAGTTGGATAAATTTCTTTTATTTTATTAATAATGGGCTCTAGCTGTATGCCCATTTCTTTTAGACTTGTTTTTAGTCCTAAGTTTTTATAAAACTCTCTTAAAGCCTTCACCCCACTATCTATACCATCTATACCCAGCACATTGTTGAAAAATTGCAGCACTTTATCAGGACTGCGTTTAGCAATATATTGCATCCAAACAGGAAACAAAATAGCCAGCCCTTGCCCATGCGCAATATTATTCATTCCGCTAAGCATAGTATTTTCTATTCTGTGTACTCCCCAATCTTGCTCTGTGCGTCCCATGCTAAGCATATCATTGTGAGCCATGCTGCCTGCAATACAAAGCTCTGCCCAATCTTGATATTTTCCATCAGTATAAACTTTTCGTCCAATTTCTATAATTGCTCTCATAGCACCTTCTAGCAGTCTATCCGTATACACCACATTGTCTTGCGGTGAAAAATAGCGCTCTAGGTTGTGCGATAAAATATCGCTGATTGAGTATGCAATTTGTTCTTTTGGCAGTGTCAAACAATATCTAGGATTAACAAAGGCAATTTTTGGGCGAATAGATTCACATCGCAGGGAATATTTTAGTCCTGTTTTTTCATCACGGATAATACTTGCAAAACTGCATTCAGAACCCGTTGCTGGGATAGTGACGATAGAGGCGATAGGCAGTGCATGCGGGGCAGGGGTAGAAGTTTAAAAGTGATAGGCGGCATCTTGGTTTTTTATGGCGCCTACGGCAATAAATTTGGCGGCGTCAATACTAGACCCGCCGCCGATTGCTAAAATATAATCTATCTTATTTTTTATGGCGATGCTTACACCTTCTAGTGCATGCGATAGGTGAGGGTTTGCCGATACTCCGCCGTATTCAATAAATTCTAGTCCTGCATTATTTAATGCCGACTTAGTTTCATCCAAAATACCGTTTTTAACAACCGAGCCGCCCCCATATACAAGCATGATTTTTTTAGCACCGTCACTTTTAAGCATGTCGGTTAAATCACTTATTGGGCGGTCGCCGAATATGATTTTGCATTGGTTTTCAAAGATAAAGCTGTTCATGAGTTCTCCTTATTTTGAATATTAATCCAAATCTTCTTCAAGGTTAATTTCTCCATTTTCTTTTTCATACTGTTCTACACAGTTTTTTATTATGAATTCTAGTTGAGAATTAAGAGAACGCATTTGTTTTTTTGCAATAATAGTAATTTTACGCAGCATTACATAATCAAGTCTTAGACCAGTTTGTACTCTATCAGTAGTCATAAAACACCTCTTTGTATAAAATGTTAGCAATTTGTTAGTATTATACTATAAAATTGCTTGACAGTCTACCATAAAAATGTTAGCATAGTGCTATCATTATGCTAACATAAAGAAAAAATGGGGGTGTATAATGGATAAAATTTTAAATTTAATAATTGAAGATTATCATAATAGGGAGTTTAGTTCTGACTATGAGTTGGCATTAAATAAATTTTGTGAGAAAGAGTCTATATTTATGAAGCTGCTAAGCAAAAAACAAAAAGCAGAATATATAAAGCTTAGCTTTTTCCTTTGTGAATTAACTAGTATTGAGCAGCAGAAAATAGGTGAATATGTCTACAAAACTATGATGGGTTTAAAAATTAAGTAACAATAAACGACAACACGCCGCTTATAACTTGCTTGCCGTCTATAAATCCTTTTGCATCTATCATATACATAGGACCTTTATGCTGCTTTATAGATACCTCTGTGATAAAAGTATCGCCCGGGACAACTTTTGCTCTTATTTTAATGTCATTCATTCCCACAAATAGTGTTTGTTTATTGCCGGTATCTCCTGCATTATGCGGCAGCATACAAGTACTTTGTGCCATAATTTCAATTAGAATAACGGCTGGTACAATTTTTTCATTAGGAAAATGCCCTTGAAGAAAAAATTCGTCTCCTTTAAATGTATATTGTCCGCCGCCCTCCCATACTTCATCTAAAAGAAGCATAGGCTCTCTATGAGGCAATAATTTTTTGAGTTGCTCTTTGTTTAGCTTTTGCATAAGTCTAAATATCCTTTGACTATATCTTCAATAATATCTTGGCAAGATTCTTCTTTTTTAATCATGCCGGCAACCTGTCCTGCCATAAAACTGCCCTTATCCCTATCACCGTCAATTGCTGCTGCTCTTAATGCACCTGCTCCTAGTTTGTGAATTTCTTCATCGCTCACTTTAGGGTCATCTTCAATTGCTTTAAAATTTCTAGAAAAAATACTTTTTAAACTTCTAACAGGGTGACCTGTTCTTCTGCCTGTGACAATGGTGTCAATATCGCTTGCTTTTAAAATAGAATCTTTATAGTTTTGGTGGATATGGCATTCATTAGCCACTAAAAACCTTGTGCCGACTTGCACGCCGCATGCGCCCAGCATAGCACTAGCCGCCATGCCTCGCCCGTCTGCTATGCCGCCTGCTGCAACGATGGGTAAATCCACCGCATCGCAGACTTGGGGAATTAATGACATAGTGGTCAATTCTCCGATATGTCCGCCTGCTTCACATCCTTCACATATTAAGGCATGTGCGCCTGCTTTTGCCATAAACTTTGCATAAGCAACACTAGGCACAATAGGAATAACTTTTATTCCGGCAGCAAGCCACTCTTTCATATATTTTGCTGGGTTGCCTGCTCCTGTGGTTACTACTTTTACGCCTTCTTCTACAACTGCTTTAGCAACATTATCAGCATGAGGAGACATAAGCATTATGTTGACAGCAAAAGGTTTTGTTGTCAGCGATTTAGCTTGTTTAATTTGCGTTTTAATTAAATCATAATCCATTCCGCCTGCGGCTATTATGCCTAAACCGCCTGCGTTTGAAACAGCAGCAGCAAGTCTAGCATCAGATATCCAAGCCATAGCTCCTTGAAAGATGGGGTAATCAATGTTTAATAATTTTGTAATTTTGTTGTCTTTAAATTTAGTTTTCATACGCAATATTATATATATAAATCAGCTGCTTGTCAACAAAATTTTGTGCTATATAATAATTGGAATAATTTTCCATTCATTGCACATGCTAGATTTATAGTTATTTTGGAGGAATAAATAAAAAATGAAAAATCGTATAACAAAAATACTGACATTAAGTCTGGTTGCTTTAATGCTTATGCTTTCTGTCACTACCTTTAAGCCGTTTACAAGAAGAGGCACTCCTCAAGTAGAACCGCCTATAATAGCAAGTGCGGCTGTGCCTTCATTAAGGGATGATAACAGAACCATCAATGAAACAGATTCTGCGGCTAATAGACAAACTAGCAAAACAACCTTTAGATTTGGCAAAGGTATAGCTAAACAAAGCACTAAAGCTAACAGCATTAAAAAGGTGCAGGATAAACAGGGAAGATTGCCTAATCAAGAACATAAGACAAATGAATTAGAAACTGAAGGTGAAGAAGTGTCAGTAAAAAATTTATGCCCAAATGGGCAGTGTCAAGAGGAGAAAAAAAACAATGAATAAAGAAAACATAATGGATAAAGCGCCTGAGTCAATTGATGAAGGGCAAAAAGAAAATATGTCACTTTGGGATATAGCTAATATGGAGGCAGGCACGGATATAGATGAGATAAGCGCAACAGAAGATATACGATACAAAAATTATGGGGACTATACAATGATTAGTTCTGATGATGAGGTATCGGATACTTCTAAAAGTTAATTAAATTTTTATGTTGTTAAGAATATGTTAGATTAAGAGTAGTCATCATACAGAGCATATTTTTAACTGAAGAAACCTTAAAGCAGGATGACATTAAATTAAAATTATTTAATAAACTCAAGTTAGTATCCAGCTTAAAATCTAAATTTATGTCATTCAGCTTAGGTTTTTTTCATTAGATAACTCTCTTTGCACACCAGTCATGCTAGTGAAAAGGTTTCATTGGTTTAATTAGTTTTCTATTTTGTGCTATGAAATATTCAAGGACGGAATTGGGGTGCCGGTGCATTTAATAAAATAATTTATGCACTATGAATTATTGATTAAATGGATAGTTGCTAGCATCAACAAAAAGGGCGTCAATGCAAGACGCCCGAAGTGCCGCAAGGCGCAAGCCCACGAAGACCCCATAGCACGGGCTTATGTGCCCGAAGGGCACTTTTGTTCTTAAAAACCACACAAAATTAATTGCAATTTTGTGTGGTTTTTAATATAAAAAAACTTAAGTGTAAATTATTCAAATTTTCTTAATTTTAACTTAAAATTAGTTGTATGTTGGTATTCATTATAGTATAATAATTATATTGAGGAAGAACTTCCTGTCACAAGTGAATATTTTTTTTCACAACAAAGAGAAAAACTCTTTTTGTGTTGCATAATTTTTTTGGAGGATTATTTTGAAAGCTAATTTAAAATCGATGGGTAAACACAAAGCGCCATCACTTAAGGTGGTATTTTTAGGCGGAGTGGGTGAGATAGGAAAAAACATAACTGCTCTAGAGTTTGGTGAGGATATTATTGTCATTGACTGCGGAGCAACTTTTCCTACATCTGATATGCCAGGTGTAGATCTTGTCATCCCTGACCCTGCTTATCTAATTGAAAACAAAGATAGAGTGCGTGGCATTGTATTGACACATGGGCATGAAGACCATGTGGGCAGTCTTCCTTTTATATTAAAGGATTTAAATGTCCCAGTGTACGGCACGCAATTGACATTGGCTATTGTTGAGAATAAATTAAAAGAGGCTAAAGTCAATGGGATATTAAAAACAGTTAAAGCAGGTGCTGTTGTCACATTAGGCAAAAGTTTTAAAATAGAGTTTGTTGCAGTATCTCACTCTTTTGTGGGATCTTGCGCATTATCAATTTCTACCCCAATCGGAGTAGTTTTTCATACGGGTGATTTTAAAGTAGATTTTACTCCGCAAGGTACAAACGCAATTGACTTGCAGCGAATCTCAAAAATCGGTCAAGAAGAAGTACTGCTTTTGATGGCAGAAAGTACCAATGTAGAGCGAGCAGGGTATACTATGAGTGAGGCTACTGTCAAAAATTCATTAAATACGCTTTTCAATGAAAACATTGACAGGCGCATTATTGTTGCAACTTTTGCATCAAACATCAATCGTATGCAGCAAATTATTGATATCGCTATTAAATACAAACGCAAAGTAGTCTTTTGTGGGCGCAGCATGATAAATATTGCTGATGTTGCATCTAAAATTGGTGAGCTAGAATATCCGCCTATGCTAGAAGTTGATATAAACTCTGTGCATAAATATGAAGATAAAGAGCTTTGCATAATTACTACCGGGTCTCAAGGCGAGCCTATGAGTGCGCTTACACGCATGGCAAACGGTGAGTTTAATAAAATTAGATTAGGATTTAATGATACGATTATTATATCGGCATCGCCTATCCCTGGCAATGAGAGAAGTGTATATAATGTAATCAACAATATTTATAGGCTGGGTGCTAAAGTGATTTATGAAGCGCTAGCGGACGTACATGTAAGCGGTCATGCCTGCAGAGAGGAGCTTAAGTTAATTCATACGCTGTTAAAGCCTAAGTTTTTTATACCAGTGCATGGTGAGCATAGACACCAAAAAAGACATGCGGAGCTTGCCGTTGAAATGGGTGTGCCTGCTAATAATGTATTGATTACTGATGTTGGCGATGTTGTTGAGGTGACTACAAAAACTATTAGCATGAGAGACAGAGTGCCTGCGGGCAGTCTATTGGTTGACGGCTTAGGTGTAGGTGATGTAGGCAATGAGGTATTAAATGACAGAAGGCATTTATCTGAAGAGGGCATTTTTATTGTTGCGTTAGGAATAAACTATGCTAATGGAGAATTAAAGAGTGTGGATGTTATCACTCGTGGTTTTGTATATATGGATAGATCAGAAGTGCTTATGAATGAGGCTAAAGAGGTGATTAGGGCTAGGCTAGAGCAAATTGATTTAAAACAAAAGGATTGGCAAGGGGTAAGAGGGTCATTAAGAAAAGAGTTAAAAAGCTTTTTAAATAAAAAGACTAAGCGCAATCCCATGATATTGACTATGATAGTTGATTGTGATTGCGGAGTCTTTTAAGTAGTATAATAGTTTATCGAAACTAATATGAGGGAAAGCTTTATGGGTCTAATTCCTTTGCGGTTTGCTATGTAATTTGTCATTGCGGCTTTTCCTCACAATTTGTCATTCCGAACGAAGTGAGGAATCTCATAAATTAAGACATCTTTATTCTATGAGATTTCTCCCGTTGGTCGAAATGACAGGTTTATTGATGAGATCCTTTACAGGATGACATAAATTTAAAATTGTTTATTTAAATGTAGAAACTATTGCACTTAAAATCAACTTTTTGTTATCAATTTGATTGTGTAATAAACGCACTGACTACTCCGCTTAAACTTAAACTTTGTCATTCTGTAAGGATTTCTTCTTCTTCCTTGGACTTGCTTGCGTAATTTGTCATTTCAGGACTAATGACAGGTTTATTGTAGATACCTCGGCGGGTTTTTAGCCACGGGGTGAATTCATTGTGATATGCCGTTTAAAACACCAAACAAGACAAGTGAATACATTAGGGAATTATTACCTTTGGATAATCAATTAAAACAATTAATTGATTATGCGGATACTCACAATGTTCCTATATTGCTGCCAGAGTCTGCCGCTTTTTTAAAGCAGTTGATTTTATTAAAACAGCCTAAAAATGTTCTAGAGATAGGCATGGGTATAGGATATAGCGGTCATATTTTTTTAAAAAATAGTGAGTGCAATTTGGCTACTATTGAGATTGATAAACAAAGGATTGATATGGCAAAGGAATTTTTTGAGCAGGCGGGGTTAAGTAACAGAGTAGCTATTTTGCAAGGTGATGAGGGGGAGATTGTCCCTAAAATTGATGATAAATTTGATTTTATTTTTTTAGATGGAGCAAAGGCAAAGTACATAAAGCATTTGCCTTATTTAAAAAAAATGTTAAAAAAGGGCGGGATTTTGTTAGCGGATAATGTATTATTTAATGGGATGATAGCAGATGAGAATGAAGTGGATAGGTCTAAGAAGGGGATAGTAAACGGATTGAGAAATTTTTTAAGTGAGATTTGTAAAGATACTGATTTTATTACTAGTATTATAAATACAGGGGATGGAATGAGTTTGAGTATTTTAAAATAAGGATGAATCTTTAGCAGCATGACAAATAAAAAATAGGAGACAATCAATGACAGAACTACTTGCCCCTGCAGGCGATTTATTTAAATTAAAAACAGCAATTCATTTTGGTGCAGATGCTGTATATCTAGCAGGCAAGCAATTTGGCTTGCGTGCTTTTTGTGCTAATTTTGATAATGAGGACTTAAAGCAGGCGGTAGATTATGTCAGATTACATAATAAAAAAATTTATGTTACGATAAATATTTTTGCCCAAAATTCTGATTTTGATGAACTGAAAGAATATATTAAATATTTAGAGCAGCTTAGGGTTGATGCAGTTATAGTGTCTGACCCAGGGGTAGTGCATTTTATTAAAGCTCATGCACCTGATTTATCCATTCATTTAAGTACCCAAGCTAATACTACAAATAAATACAGCGCACAATTTTGGGCGCAATATGTTGATAGAATCATTTTAGCAAGAGAGTTGTCAATTGATGAGATAAGAGAGATTAAGGAGTTTAATTCTAATTTAGAATTAGAATGTTTTGTGCATGGAGCTATGTGTATATCATATTCTGGGCGATGTTTATTAAGCGATTTTATGTCGCATCAAAAGGGGAAATTATTTAGACAAGGTAATCGTGGTGAGTGTGTACAAGCTTGCAGGTGGTCTTATGAGTTTAGGGGAGAAGCTGAAAATGGCTATATAATTGAAGAGGATGAGAGAGGGAGCTATATTCTAAACAGCAAGGATTTGATGATGATTCAGCATTTGGATAAATTGAAAGATGCAGGGGTATCTAGCTTTAAAATTGAAGGCAGAGCAAAATCTCAGTTTTATGTAGGTGCGGTAGTCAATGCTTATAGAAGGGCAATGGATAAAGGTATAAAATCTGAATTGATAGAATCTTTAAAATTACTTAGCAATCGTGAATACACTACAGGTTTTTATTTTAATGAAAGACAGTCTCAAACTCAAAATTATGTCTCATCAAGAGCAGTCGGCAATGCCGATTTTATGGCGGTAGTAATAGATAAACTCAAAGACGGTATCATAGTAGAGCAGCGCAACAGATTTAAAAAAGGCGATATTTTAAAAATAATATCGCCGTCTAATATTAATAATAAAGAAATCAATATTGATAAAATGTTTGCACAAAATAAAAAACTAGAGCGGCAAGAGATTGATGATGCTAAAAATGTTCAAGAGAAAATATTTATCCCTACAGAATTAGATATTTTGGTTGGTGATTTATTTTATCGTTAACTATATTATTTAGCATTCTCTAGTTCTTTAACCTTTTTCTTGATTTTTATTGCCAGCAAATCGTCTGGTCTATCTACATCAGTTGCATACAAATCTATCCTAGCCAGTTTATTTTCATTGTACATTTTTATTTTTTGAGCCTTTCTTTCTTCATATTTTGGGTCATTTTCTAATCCCCAAAATTCTAGATAAATGTCATTATCAGGCAAATAGAAATCACATATCACTACTGCATCTAAATCGGACTCCATTATCACTCGTTTTTCATAAATATGCCTATAATTATTTCTAAACAGCCAATTGTCAATTATTACTTCAGCTCTGCTTCTTACATAATGCCCGTCTTCTGCTTGAATATTGGCTTGATTAAATTTTCTAAAATCAGTATCATTAAAGCATGCTTTGATAAAAGGTTTTTTAGTATCTTTAGTGTTTAACGGCGCATCGGTTTGTTTTTTGCTATAACATTTAAAGCAGATATCAAATTTGCTATTGGTAGGCAAAGCACATACTTTACATTTTTTTTGATTAGTTTCAGTGGTACTGTTAGCAGTATTAGTTTTAGTTGATAACGATACAGTTGTGTTATTCTTTTCTAAATGGCATTTATAACACAAGTCATATTTGCCTGTATGAGGCTGACCACAGTTTGTGCAAAACCGCTTGGTTTGGTTTGCGGGGGGGGGGGGGTGATATTTATCACGCAACAGTTATTTTCTATTTTTTTCCATTTGCTGCATTTATCGCATTTAACAATTTTGCCTTTATCTCTTAAAATAAAGCAGCCAGTGCAAAGCGGGTATATTCCGCTGGCTTTAGTGCATATTTGGCAGGTTTTTGGTGGCATATGTATTTTTCCTTTTCTATAAATTAATTCGTATAGAATTTTACAGCATTATTTAATAAAAGTCAATCAATATTTTGAAGTAATTTTAGAATAATTCCAAATTTTCATGACGAAAAACCCCGCTAGATAAAAAAGAGCGGAAAACAAGATTGTTATTAATATTATGTAAAGCCATGATGGTATAGGCAGAGCATAAGCAAAATCCCAATTAGGGTCAAAAAATGGATAAGCAAACCAATCTATGATAAAGCCCCTTATAAGAGAAAAGGCAAAGTATAAAAGCGGAAAAATCAGCCAAAATGTGACATGCCTTAATCTGATTTTTTCTTTATTATCACCTGCTGTTTTTTTCATATATACAAATAATAAAATAGTCATAATGGGCGATAATCCATGAAAAAAGAAATCGGATAACCTAGCATACCAAAGATTCCAAGGAAACGGAGTCACCATCCATCTTAATGCTCCATAAAAAATTATACCGACTAATATCACATATAAAGCTATTCCGCAAAAAATCTTTGGTGCAAATAAATTTTTTTTAACAGCTTGTTTATTTGTTAAAATTGCTATGCCTGCTAATATCAACCATACAAAAAGCAATATATTAGCCAAAAAAGTAAAATATGCAAGATAATTTATCCCTGAAATTTGATTTGCGGCATGATATTTAAAATTAGACCACATAATCATATACATAACAACAACAAAACTCCCAAATATCCCAAAGGATAAAAAGATGACGCCAGTTTTTTTATGGTTTAGTGAAAAGTTTTTCATATAATATTATTCTAAATTATAATTAATGGCTTTGTCAAGCTGGTGATTATAAAAAATGTCTAATACTATAAATTAAGCATTAGACACTTCTTCCTCAGTGCTTACACCGTATGGCACTGCTTATATATTGGACGTCATCAATTTTTAAGTGCAGGCGCTTATTTGTACAACTTGCAAAGGGAAGTAAGTTAGTAACTATATTAAGTGATTAGATTTTTATAAAATTCAAAAAAAGCAGAGTTATATAAAACTCTGCTTTTTGTTTTTTTAATTTATAATTAACCAGCGTACTCTCCGCTAGCGATTGCTTCTTTAACGGCTTTATCAAATTCACCCAAGATTAAAGATTTAAGCATTTCTCTAGTTTCAGTATTTAATGGATGAACAATGTCTTTATATTCACCAGATGGAGTTTTTTTGCTTGGCATTGCAATGAAGTGATCATCAGTGCCTTTAATAATTTTGATGTCATGGATAACAAAGCAGTCATCAATTGTGATAGTAGCAACGGCTTTTAATTTGCCCTCATCTTTTTTTACTAGTCTGATACGAGTTTCAGTAATGTTCATTTAAAAGTACTCCTTGTTGTTGCCATCCCTTTTTTGATGGCTTATTTAAGTTTAATAATATTAGTATACCACAGTTAAAATTAAAAAACAAATGATTTTACATTAATTAGTAAAAATTTCCTGTTAATTTCATATTATGGGATATACTGTGTTTGGTGATTAGAAATTGGTCAAGGATGACGTATAAAAAATACACAATAAATTAAAAAAGGAGATAAAAAATTATGAAAGAACAAAAGAATATTCATTTTATTGGCTGTAGAGGTGTAAGCATGCAAAGACTTATGAAAATAGCAAAGGGAAGGGGTGATTTAGTTAGCGGTAGTGATGTTTTGTTAGGCGGACACGATAAAAAAAATATACATAGCGGAATTGATTTAGTTGTTTTTAGTGCGGCGATTAAAGAAGATAATGCTGAATTAGTTAGAGCAAGGGAATTAGGTATTGAAGTTATGAGCAGGGGAGAGTATTTAGCAAAGGTTATGGAGTATTTTGATATAAGCATAGCAGTTGGCGGGGCGCATGGAAAAACAACTACTACTGCAATGATGAGTGAGGTGTTGGCTGCACTAAATCCAACGGTTCATATTGGGGTGGATAATCAATGTGCATTTAATGATGACAATTTATCGCTTGATACTAATTTTGTTTTTATAACAGAAGCATGTGAATACAAAAAGAGTTTTTTAGAGCTTAAGCCCGATATAGCGATTGTCCTTAATATGGATTTAGATCATACTGATTGTTATGAAAATCTGGAGGCGGCAAAATTAGCGTTTTATGAGTTTATTGATAATGCAAAAAAAGTGGCGATAGTAGGAGATGAGTTTGTTAGATGCAAAATGCAAAATGCGAAGGATACTGAAAAACAAAATATAATTAGAGTAGGGTTAAAACCATCTTGTGATATTAGAGCAGGATTATTGCGTCATGATGAAAATGGTTGTTATAGCTTTTGTTTATTTATAAATAAACAATGGAAAGGGCGCTTTAGATTAAAAGTGGCTGGCAGGCATAATGTTATAAACTCATTATTTGTTATTGTTGCTGCGTTAGAATTAGGGTTGTCTTTAGATGAAATTAGGATAGGCTTAGAGAGATTTAAAGGTATAAGCAGGAGATTTGAAAAATTGGGGCAAATCGGTACTAGTACAATTTATTCTGACTATGCACATCACCCAAAAGAGATTGATGCTTCAATTGCAAGTATGCGTGAATGCGGATATAAACATTTGACCATATGTTTTGAACCGCATACTTATACTAGGACTCAAAGTTTTTATAAAGAGTTTGGTGCTAGCCTATCAAAGGCAGATGAGGTTGTGCTGTTGCCCATATTTGCCGCAAGAGAGCAAAAAGTGATGGGGGTAGAGTCGAATTTGATAGAAAAAGAAATGAAAAGGGCAGGATATGCGGCGGTCATATGTGCAGATGATTATATGAATGCATGCGAATATTTAAAAAATCACTGCTTAATTAAGGATAGTGCAGTTGTTTTTATGGGTGCGGGAACTATTGATAATCTAGCAAGAGAATTCATTATTAATTTTCAGAATAAAGAGGGCTAAACTTATTTTTTATAGTATAGGAAAAATACTTCGTCTTTCAGTCGTCTATGAGAAATGTATAAGCTAACTCAAAAAAGGGGTGTCAAAGCAAGACACCCGAACTGCCTTTAGGCGGCTTTTTTATTATGAATTGTTTCTTCTTTATTTGGTATGCGTGCTGAAAAATTTATAATAACATCTTCACAGCAGATGCATTTATAATAATCTATTTTTAAAGGAGCTGCATTATGCTGTGTAATAATATTATTTTGCGGAGCTGCAGTATTATGTGAAACTGTATTATAACCATATTGTGGAATTGTATTATGTTGATAAACTGCGTCGTTTTGTGGAATGGAAATTTTGTTATCACTAATGGTTAATTTTTTATTATATTCTATTTCATTGCTTTTAGTTAATTGTTTAAATAGTTGATGAGTGCCAGTTGCTGCTAATCCACTTGCTCCGCCTTTGAAAAATGCAACAAAAAAGTTTTCTGTTGACAATAAGCTAGGTAATGAAAAAAAGATTATCATACCTAACAATGCTCCGAAACCTGCAGCAATCAAAGGAAACAATCTTAAGATTTTCTCGTTGTTATTAGAAATCTTTTTTAATAAACTTAATCCGATAAAATTAATAGATGTCATGATAGGAACAGTGATATAATATAAAATGTCCATGTTTTATTTTCTCCTTAGCGAAAAGATTGTTATAGCTGTTAACAATCCTTATATTATATCATTTTATGCAAAACAACTGAAAATCGCAACCAAATATACTAGTTGGCTATAAGGTATGATTTTTTGTCTTTTAGTTAAAAACTCCCCTGCTTTTCGTTTGACTAAAAAATTCCTCTCATATATAATAGTGTCAAATACAATATAATTTTGGAGGAAACCAAAATGTCTTACACTAATAGTGTGTTAAAAATGATAGAGGAAAAATACTCTTATCAACCGTTATTTGTACAAGCTGTTAAAGAAGTGCTGCACTCATTAGAGCCTGCAATCAAAGCCAATGAAGCAGCGTATAAACAAAACGCAATCTTAGAGCGCATGGTAGAACCTGACAGGCAAATTGTTTTCAGAGTTCCTTGGGTGGATGATAAAGGTCAAGCTCATGTAAATGTTGGATACAGAGTTCAATATAATAATTCAATAGGACCATACAAGGGCGGTATGAGGTTTCACCCTTCTGTTAGCTTAGGTGAAATCAAGTTTTTAGGATTTGAGCAATGCTTTAAAAACTCTTTGACGGGACTTCCTATGGGCGGCGGAAAAGGCGGAGCAGATTTTGACCCTAAGGGTAAGTCTGAACAAGAAATTTTTAGATTCTGTCAAAGTTTTTTAATGGAATTATTTAGACATGTTGGTGCAGATATTGATGTTCCTGCTGGTGACATTGGTGTTGGTGCTAGAGAAATTGGATATATGTACGGCACTTATAAAAAGATTACTCGTTTGCCAGAAGGCTGGATTACAGGAAAAGGATTGGATTATGGCGGGTCTTTGATAAGAAAGCAGGCTACTGGTTTTGGCTTGGTGTATTTGGTGCAAGCAATGCTGCAAGAGCAAGGTACTTGCTTTAAAGGCAAAACTGTAGTAGTGTCAGGATCAGGTAATGTTGCTATCTATGCAGCTCAAAAAGCAATGGAATTTGGCGGCAAAGTAGTTGCAATGTCAGATTCATCTGGCTGGATTTATGATAAAGACGGTGTTGATTTAAAACTAGTGCAAGAAATTAAAGAAGTTAAGCGTGCAAGATTAAGTGAGTATGTTAAGACTAGAAAATCTGCTGAGTATCATGATGACGGCAAGGTTGATTCGCTTAGATTATGGTCAGTTAAATGTGATGTTGCTTTGCCTTGTGCTACGCAAAATGATATTCACTTGGCGCATGCTAAAGAATTGATTAAAAATGGTGTATTAGCTGTGGGCGAAGGTGCAAACATGCCTACAACAATTGATGCTTGCAATGCTTTTCTAGCTACTAAAAAAGTTTTATTTGCTCCTGGCAAGGCTGCTAATGCGGGTGGTGTTGCGACATCTGGTTTAGAGATGACCCAAAATAGCATGAGATTGTCTTGGACTGAAAAAGAAGTAGATGAAAAATTGCTTGCTATCATGAATAATATTTATAAAAATATGAGTACAACTGCTAAAAACTTTAAAGACCCAATCAACTTTATTTTAGGTGCAAATATTGCAGGGTTTGAAAAATTAGCAAGAGCGATGCTTGCGCATGGGGTTCAATAAAAATTAATTTAATATTAAAAAGGGTATCTATTTTAGTTAGATACCCTTTTTTAATGTAATGTTGAGATTCTTATAGAATGACATAATTTAAGCGGATTAGTTTCTTGTGATTATTGAACCAATTTTAATTTATGTCATTCTGCTTTAGGATAGCATCATTATTTCTTTAGGCTGCTTTTTTATAACTTAATAAATATACTTTGTCTTTGTTACTTTATAAAGATTAGATTTAAAATTAAAAAAACCCGCCCTTAAAGAGAAGGGCGGGATGGGGAGAACCCCATTTTTTCTTTTGTATTTCTTTAATTGTATTTCTTTTGTATCTCAAGTAGTATTCCCATTACAGTATTAGTTATTCATGTGTTTTTTTGGCGAAAAAGTTGAGTATTCAAAAAAATCGCATTGTCGAAAAAATTGATTACTCATGTTAATCGCTTTTAATATATAAATAAAGTGCTTAAATTACATAAAACTGCATATATAATTATAATTAAGGTTATATACTTGATGAACAAGTTAGCTTATTAATATTATAATTATGTTTGAAATAGGTTTATTAAATGTAATTTTTATAGCTTTTGTTTCAGGTGCAGTGGGTACAACCATTGGCGGCACACTGGGCATTTTAGTCAAAAAACCAAACAAGACTTATATTGCATCAATGCTTGCTTTTGCGGCAGGCGCAATGCTGGGCATGGCTTTATTTGAAATGGCTCCTGAATCTGCTCAATATGGGGGAATCATTCCGCTTTTGGTAGGTTTAGGTTTAGGTGCTAGCTTTGTGTATGGATTTGACTTATTGTTTCATAAAAAAACTAAAGATGCCTTAAAGTACAATCATTTAGAAATCAATATAAGTTTTAAAGAGGGTGAGGCAGTATTAGAAAAAAGAAAGCTTTTTAAAGTGGGGCTGGCTGTTTTTTTTGCAATTATTTTGCATGATTTGCCAGAGGGTATTGCAATCGGAGCGGGCTATCATATGGGAATTGGTCTTTTAATAGGACTAGTGATGCTGCTGCATAATATACCTGAAGGATTGTCTATTGCTGTACCTTTAAAAGCAGCAGGGGTTAAGAATTTTAAAATTATTTTAATAGCCTTTTTAGCGGGTATTCCTACAGTCTTAGGTGCAATAATCGGATATTTTTTAGGTGCAAATGAGATGCTAATTTCTTATACGCTTGCTTTTGCCGCAGGTGCAATGATATATGTTGTTTTTTCAGAATTATTGCCTATGGCATATGATTATTCTAAAAAGAATAATTTAACCACTCTTTTAGTTATAATTGGGGCAGTAATGATAATGGTTTTTGCTTATTTATTGCATTAGGCTATTAATAATTGTTGACATTTATTTAATTAGTGATATACTATAAGTGTGAATTTTTATATTTCGTTTGATGGGAATAATCTAGTTGCATTTATTTTTTCTCAAGTATTTACTTTATTTTCTTATGTTGCTATAGCTATCTCTTATATGGTTAAAAAGAGACAGCATGTTTTGATGTTGTCTGTAATCAATGTCATATTTTTTGCTGTTGCTATGATGCTGCTTCAAGCTTGGTCTGCTTTAGGTGCTGTGGGTGTTGCTTTAATTAGAAATATAGCTTTTTTAATTAATGATAGTATAAGAGTAAAAAAATATGCTGATAGCGGCAAAATTGCTCCAAATGAAAAAAGAATTACTAAATTTGATACAATTGTATTTGTATTTGTTATTTTAGCTACTATTGCTATCACTTTGATACTAAACTTCACGTCTGATTATATGTCTGATCTTGATTGGATTTTTTCATTTTTGCCTGCACTTGCGACTATTGCTTATACAATCTCTGTCTATCAAAATAATATCAAAATATATAGGATACTTGCTATACCAACAAGCTTATTGTGGCTAATCTATCTTATTTATGTAGCAAGTCCTGTGGGCATATTATTAGAGAGTGTATTATTAGGTGTAGCATTAACATCAATCGGATTTTATTCAATGTTTGAAAGAGAGCAAAAAAAGATTAAGGAGCAAACGCTAAATGCAAATGAATGATAATAATGAAAATAAAAGGGGAATAAACGACCCTGATTTGATTATAAAAAAGGATGTTTCTAAAAAGAAATGTCCTAATTGCAAAGAAATGGTTGAGTATAGAGAAATGTGTTCTAATTGCAATCATTATATGGGTGAGGGGCGAAGAGCAGCTTATCAGCCTATGAGCCGCAAAACTAGATGGATAATTAAATTAGTATTGACTGGGGTATTGACTATTGTTGCAGTTATTTTGTTGTGGGATAATATCACAGCATGTGCAAACTAAAATTAGAGAAGAATTTAATTATTTTTAATTCTGCAGGAAATATAGAAACTTACACTACTTAAATCTAATTTAAATTTATGTCATGCTGTAGGCATCTCACCATTATTCTTGTTTCGCAATATATATAACCCTCTTTTGAGTGGATTTGATAATGCCTAACATTTTTTAATATGGAAGAGATTCTTACAGAATGACATATCCGCTTAAACACTATTTTGTCATGCTGTAAGCATCTCATCTTTATGAAATACGCACTAGGCGGGGAAGTGGGCTAAAAGCTTATCTTTATTTTATGCCATAGGAAAAATTGATTTATTTGAGAATGCTTAGAAACCAAAAAAACCCGTGCAATGCAAGCACGGGTCGGGGCGCTAGCCCCTTTTTTTATAGCAATTAATAAAAATTAGCACATTTTTGCGCTTAGTCTAATATATTAAAAGGCTGGCGTTTTTTTGTGTGTGAATATGTGTGAATATTTTGTGAAAATATTTGAATAAAAATTTCACGAAACTTTTTTTATAAACGCTTGACAAATAGACTTTGATTATGGTATAGTCTAATCGGTGTAGGTGTAAACTATATATTAATAGTTTAAATATCTACACTACATAAATTCATCAAAAAATAAAATAAATTCTCAGGAGGGAGATTTATGAAAAGCAAAAAAAGACTGCTGGGCATACTGCTTATCATGGCTATGGTGATTGTATCTATCTTTGCTATTACTGCTTGTGATCAAGAGCCAGCACCTACACCAGGTTCTGAAGAAGGCACATATGTCAGCATAGGAGGCGAGCATTCCATCATGCTTCATGCAGGTCCTACGGGCACAAGGTTTGCTCTATCATTTAGCGGCGAATCAGTTATGGCAGGGTATTATACTCTTAATCAGACAACGCTTACGCTTGAGTTTGATGCTGACGACGCCCCAAATGCAACTGCTACACTGCAAAATGAAGAGATTAACCTGACTGCTTTTAACCGTACAACTAGGTTTTTAAAGCGAGTTCAGCGTACAGTCACTTTCGATTCACGTCAAGGCAGCACTGTGCCGTCCGTCCAAGTATTAAACGGGCAAGTAGTGCCAGTGGGTCAAACAAGAGTGCCAACTCGTGCCGGACATGATTTTGTTGGTTGGTTCTTGGATGCAGAGGGTAATAATTCTTTTGAATTTGGCGTAAATGTCATTGAAAGAAATACTACTGTTTATGCATATTGGAGAGAAAGCGTTGATCCTAATTATATTGGTTTTGCTATTGATTTTGACTGGGGTATAGACGGGCAGGCAAACCCTATAGGCACACAAACAATAAATGGCAGACTATATAATATGCCTCAAACTATCACAAGAGCGGGCTATACTTTTGGCGGCTGGTGGGTGAGCATGGTTGAGGATGCTAATGCGCTTACTTATCAAGCAGCAGTTAGATCAACAGTTTTTGTTGAAGATACAACACTGCATGCTTTGTGGATTCCTGCAGGAGCAGCTGTTGCTGCACCGCTTGTGCAAGTAACTAGAGACGGCGCAATCAGCTGGAATTCAGTTGCAGGTGCAAGTATATATAGACTAAGCATCATCAATCCACATGGTATCAGAGTAGTAAATAATATAAGTATTCCTGGAGCTACTACTTCGTTTACTCATAATTTTTCAAACTTAGGCAACTATACTATTGAAGTTGTGACTGAAGGTGTGGGCGGAGCTGCGTCAGCTGCTGCTGTCAGAGGCTTTAGACACAGAGCTTTGCCTAGAGTATCTAATTTTAATGTAGTTAATTCTGTATTAACATTTAATCAAGTACCTAATGCAGTTAGATACTTTGTATCAGTTCAGTTTGGTACAGGCGGTCAAACATTTAATAATATTCCACTTGGCAATTCAAATAGACTTCCTTTTGATGATGCAAGAATGGCACAAGGCGGTATCACTTTTACTGTTGAAGCGGCTGCGCCTGGTTTTGCTAGTTCAATAGCTACTTTTGTGTATGATAAAGAATTAGGCACTATTACTCAAATTAATATTGATACTGTGACTCAAACTGCATCATGGAATGCAATTGCAAGCGCACAAAACTATGTTGTATCTATCAGAAGAGGTTCTGATACTTTGACTATTGACAATGGTTCTAGAACAAGCATCTCTTTAAGAGAGTTTGCTCAAGGCGATATGCAAATCAGCGTAAGACCAGAGGCAATCGGATACAATTCTCCAGCAGGTGAGCCTGTTTGGACTCCATTCAACAAAGCAACTGTTGCTACTCCTTCTAATGTAAGACTAGATGGAAACACTATCAGATGGACTGCAGTTGCAGGTGCGACTGGCTATACTATTAATATCGGCAGCCAAGAAATTGAAGTAGCTGGTGCAAATTCTAATCATCGTGAATTGACATCTGTTGAAATTGCTGCATTGCGTGCTACAATCGGTGACTATACTTTAAGCATAAGAGCAAATGCGTCAAATGCTTCGTTGTTTAGCTATCCTGTTGTTGTCAGCAACTCTGTTCCTAATTTTATTGACTATGCACAAGGTTATGTGTTGTGGAATCATGTTTTAGGGGCATCTAGATATGTAATTATAATTAATGAAGGTACTGGCGCACAAAGAATTTATGATGTTTCAGCGGGTACTGCTGCTAAAAGAATTGCCTTATCTAGGGCAGGTGAAAATATAGTTTCTTTCTATGCTTATGATTTGAATAATCGTCGTTTCTCACCGTTTAGCGTAGATGTTAATGTGTTTGCTTATACTGTCACTTTTGATGTTGGCGGACATGGGTTGTTGGCTGATGCAGACAGATTTAGATTTGTTGCAACAGGTGATCCTATTGCTTTCCCTGATGTTACTGTTGCTAGAGTGGGTCATGATTTAGATACTTGGAATACTACTCCAGGTGCAGTCGGACACAATACAAGAAGATTTTTGGATAGATATTTTACTGGCGGTGATTTAGTTTTATTTGCTAATTGGGCGCCGCATAGATTTAATATTAATCTTGAATCAGGTTTAGGAAGCGTTGTTAGTGATGATACTGAAGTTGTATTTGGTCAAATAAATAATATAGAAGTACCAAGCATCAACGGCAATGGATTCATCGGCTGGTTTACAGCACCTGGCGGATTTGTTGGCGGCGGAACAAGATTGACTGATGAAAGGGGTATTATGATTGCTCCTTGGAATCTAGTTGATGCAGATGGAATAAATTTATATGCTTTCTATGGTGAAGTATTTAGATTTTCACCTACTGTAAACGGATTCATGGTATCTAGAGGTGCTGATATTGGTTCTGTTAGACATTTAGTTGTGCCTGATTATTATAATGACTTGCCTGTCAACCGTGTTGGTATGTTAACAAATGTATTGTTAGAGTCTATTACTTTAGGCAGAAATATTGATGCTGATGGTGTTGACGCTAATGCATTTGATGGTTGCAGCAACTTGACAAATATTCATGTTCATTCTCAAAACCCAAATTTTGCAAGCGTAAACGGTGTTCTTTTCAACAGCGACGGGACTACACTAGTGCGTTACCCTACTGGCAGATCAGGCAGATTTATTATCCCTGAAACTGTCACTATAATCGGACCTTGGGCGTTTAGAGATAATTTCCATCTTGAAGCAGTTGAAATTCCTGGCACTGTAAACTATATCATGGCTGAGGCTTTCAACAATAATGCTAATTTAAGAACTATAATATTGCATCAAGGTATCCAAAGAATTGAAAACAGGGCATTTAGCGGCTTGCCTGCATTAAATGAGCTTATTATCCCTGCTGACTTGCGATTCTTAGGTGCAATGATTGCTATGACCAACCTTGATACAATTATCTTCTCTGGCGGCAGTTCAGTTGACTTAACTTTAGGCGGACTTAGAGTTGATGATGAGTTTTCTATACCTGATGGTGTATTTGAAGGTGCATTTAGGCTTAGGTATGTTATCTTTGAAGAAGGCAGCCGTGTAGTTAATATCCCTGATGCGGCATTTAGAAGCAACTCTAGGATGTATGAAATCAATATTCCTGCTAGTGTTAGATATATTGGCGTAAGTGCTTTTGAGGAAGTTAGATTCTTAGAAAGAGTCAATATTGCCGACAACAGCAATTTAGAAAGAATCGGCGGTAATGCATTCTTAAATACATTCTCATTGACTGAAGTTTATTTTGAGGGTTCTGCAAACATTGAAACTATTGCTGGTGCAGCAAATCCAGCAGCTCAAAATTTCAGTGTGTTTGCTAATCACCCTGCATTAGAAACAATAGTATTGCCTTCAGGTTTGATATCTGTCGGAATCCGTGCTTTTGAAAACATTCCTAATCTAAAAGTCTTAACTTTTAGAAACAGCCCTAATTTTACTACAATTGGTGCTGGTGCTTTCAATGGTCTTGTTAACTTAACTCATTTGACATTGCCTGCAACTACTGATGTTGGCAACATCACAAGCGGTATGTTTGTTGATTCAACAGTATTAGAAGTAATTGCTGTGACTAGTGACGCTGGCGGCAACTTTGTAGTAGGTCAAAATGCATTATTTACTGTAGGTGCGGTTACTTTAGTGTTGCTGCCTGGCAATAGAGAAGCAATAAACTTTGAATTGCCAAATACAACTGCTAATATCTGTGACCATGCTTTAATCACTATCACTAATTTAGAAACATTTACTGTTGCAACTGGAAACACTGCGTTTAGTGCAGTTGACGGTGTATTATTCAGCGGTACTACTTTAGTTAGATTCCCATCAGCTAGACAAATTACAGGTGATACTTATACTGTGCCTGCAAATATCGCTATAATAGGTATACATGCATTTAGAGGCAACAGATATTTAGAAGAAATCAACTTTGCAAGCGGCAGTCAATTAGTTACTATTGGTGCTCATTCGTTTAGAGAAACAGAAGTTTTATTCACAGTTGATCTTGCTGGAGTTAATCTTTTATATACTATCGGCGCATATGCCTTTGCGGACAGCGTAAACATTGATGGTTTAAGTGTTCCTCAATCAGTTAGAGAAATCGGGGCTAATGCATTTAGAGGCGTAACTTTAAGTGAGTTTGAATTTGGATTTGGAATGGAAAGTATTCCTGACTTTGCTCTTGCTAATAACTTGATTGAAACAATCAGGATTCCTTATACTGTCACTCATATCGGAGAAGCTGCTTTCTTAAATGCAATTAATGCTAGCAGCATTGTTTTCTTCGGCAGACCTGGCGGCGCTCAAACTGGTGATCCTACTTCTCCTCAACTTACTCATATCGGTGCAAGAGCATTTGAAAATACTGCATTAACAAGCATTAATATTCCGCAAGGTGTACAAGAAATCGGTGCAGGTGCATTTAGAAATATTAATAGTGCAGATATAACTGAAATCTATATCCCTGGTACTGTGACAATTTTAGGCGACTCTGCTTTTGAAAATGTGGGTGTAGAGCAAGTTGGTTCTATCAGCCCTAGGATTGATATCACTTTTGGTGCAGTGCCTAGCGGCAGCGATGCACAATTAACAATGGGCACAGCAGTTTTTGCTAATGTAAATGTTAATTCTGTTGCTTTTGAAACAGGAAGCAATGTTATAAATATTGGTGCAAGAGCATTTGACAGCCAAATGATTAATAGAGCAGCGGCTTTCTTTAATGCGACTAATTCACCTGTACTAGAAGATTTAAACTGGAGCATACACATCCCTAATACTGTTGAGTATATTGGTGAGTTTGCATTTAGAGGCACAGCAAGAGCAGTTGCTCCAAACAGAACAGTAGGTGATTTTAATTCACATTCGACTTTTGCTGACCTTGCTACTAGAAGAATGCCGTTTGGCTTGATTGAAGTCACTTTTGAGGGCGGAAATCTTGTGCCTGGCGCACCAGGGGCAAGCAGAGTATCTGAATTTAGACAGGGTGCGTTTCAAGGATCTGGTGTTGGTGCATGGAGAGGACATGGCAGTGATGATATTACATTTGTTTTCCCTAACAGTTTAGTGCATATAAGAGATCTTGCGTTTGCAGGGTTTGGTGCAACAGTTGCACTTGCAGGCGGTGTATCAGCCTTTGGCGGAAGAGTTGTATTTAATGACAACTTAGAGACTATCGGACATAGGGCTTTTGATCGTGCAAATGGTATAAATGCTATTATATTAAACTATGGTCTTAGGACTATTGGCAACGATGCATTTAATCAGGCTTCAATACAAGGCAGATATACTATGGGGCATGTATATGCTTTTGAAAATATCTTGACTGACCCTAATCATGCTTTATATGCTGCAAACAGAGCATTCTTTGGTGATGATGATGCTGTTAATTCTCCAATAAGAACAGGTATCTTGACAGACAGACCTCAATATATCTATGATAATGGTGTAAATACCGGCAGAATTGACCCTAATACTATCAATGATTGGGATCTTGTTATACCGGATACAGTGACGTACATTGGTGTAAGAGCTTTCAATCAGGCATTTAGCGGACTGACTTCATTATCTCATACGGCTGGGTCACCTGGATTCAATGGACACTTAATTAATGTGCCAGCTGGTCAGCTTCCTACAATTGGTACGGGTAGTGGTGACCCGCCTGCTTTCACTAGACGTGTTCAAAGAATATTCATAGGTCAAAATTCACAATTGCAAGTGGTAAACGAAGGTGCATTTAATTCTTCACAATTTGTAGGTAACCACACTTTATACTTGCCTGAATCTTTGCATACTTTAGGGACTGCGGTGTTTGGTGGTGCTACTTTCCAACATTCAAGAGGTACTTTGGTTATTGACCCTAGAAACTTGACTAATTTTGAGACTGCTGTAGGATTCTCAAATAACTTGATGGGACCATTTACTTTGTCTGGTTTTGAGTATCTAGAAATTGCTGCGGGTACAACTGAAATTCCTGCGGGATTATTTGGCGGAAACAGATTCAGAGAAATCACAATTGCTAATACTGTCCAAACTATCGGTACTCAAGCTTTCCAACAACAAGGGGCATCTGGTATTGCGCCTTCGATTAGGTCTCTTATTTTTGAAGAAGGCAGCAGTTTGACTCATATCGGGCAAGGTGCTTTTAACTGGCTTCAAATGGAAAGACAAATTGAAAAAATCTATAACTTGCCAAGTTTTATAGCTCCTCAAGATGTATTTAATATCTTTGGCGGCAGAGTAGGTGCGTTTGATACTACTTATAATGTATTGCCAACAGGCGCTAGAAGAGCAGTTGACGGAGTCTTGTTTAGCAATGACGGTACAACTTTAGAGATTTTCCCTTCAGGCAGATCAGGCGCTTATACTATTCCTAATACTGTAGTTGGAACTACTCCGGTGACTGCAATTGCACCATTTGCATTTGCAGGCGGCAGAGATCCTTTCAATGCAGCAGGAGCAGTTTTCCATCAATCTACTTGGCCATTAATCCAAGAGATTACTTTGCCTAACAGCATTCAATCTATTGGCATAAGTGCATTTAGAAACGCAAGAAATTTAACTGCGGTTCATCTTGATAGAGAAGACAGCCAATTAAATCACATCGGAGCCGAAGCTTTTATCAATGCCAGAGCATTAAATACATTTACTATTCCTGATGGTTTGACAGCACAAGGTTTATCGGCTAGTGCATTGGTTGATACTCATGCTTTGACTAATGTTAATTTATGGGGTGAGCATCCGCATTTTGTAATTGAAGGACCTTTCTTATTAAATAGAGCTAATCAACAAATCATAACGGTTGTTGGTGTTGGTGAATATATCAGAATAGCTGACGGTACTACTACTATTGCTGCCGGACAGTTTGCTAACAGAGTCGGATTCCAAAGATTGTATCTGCCTGCAAGTGTGACAAGTATCGGAGCAGGTGCATTTGATGGTGTGACTACTTTGACTCAAATCATCTTTGAAGGCGGAGAAAGTCAGCTGCGTATTATTGGCAACAACGCATTCAGAAACACTAATATTGCTAATCTTCATATTCCTGCTAGCGTAGAAGAAATAGGTCATAATGCATTTGAATTTACTTCAATGGGTAATAGTGCTTTAACTAGGGTGACATTTGGTGATAATAGCTTGTTAGCTGTAATTGGTGATAGTGCTTTCAGAGGAAACCGCAATTTAGCTGAATTTAATTTCCCTAATCGCTTGCAAGCAATCGGCAATTATTCATTCAATCTAACTGCTTTATCTGGACATTTGTTCTTCCCTGCGTCGCTTGAGACAATCGGAATGAGTGCATTCTCTGGTTTAAGTAATGTCACGGATATCACTTTTGCAGACAACAGCCGTATGTTAAGTATCGGAATTTGGGCGTTTGTAAATATTGCCGGATTACAGTCTATTAATTTTGGTGCTAATTCTTCTTTAGAGGCAATTCATACACAAGCGTTTATGACATCAAACACTATGGCTGGATTTACTTATATTAATCTTCCTGATAACTTGATCACCTTAGGACCTAATGTATTTAGAGGAAGATTTGCTCTTCAAGCAGTTAATGTATCAGAAAATGCAGTTAATTTTGCAAGTGTAGACGGTGTATTGTTTAATAGGGCGATGACTGAAATTGTGTTGTTCCCTCAAGGAAAACGTACAACTACTTATATCATACCTGATTCTGTCAGAGTAATCAGATCATATGCATTTGATGTTTCACCGTTTGTACCATCAGGACTTAACAATCTTATATTGCATAACGGTGTGACTACAATTGAAACTCATGCGATTGGTGCTGGAGGCACTGCCGGCAACCAATTTAATGTTAATATTCCTTTCAGTGTTAGGACAATGGGCACTAATGCTTTCACTGCAGGTTCTACTGGATTAAATCCTAACATATTTGCAAACGTTCAAGGCAGAACAGAGGATCAAGCTCCTTGGGAAAATTGGCAAAACGGTGCTTGGGTAGTAAGGTGGAATCAACCTGTAAATGTTGAAGTTGATGTATTCCATACTGCTGGTGCTAATGGTAATATCAGAGCTAATGCAAATACTGCAGGCGGAGCGTTGATTGAGTGGGGTAATTCTACTCTTGCTTCAACAGTTGTATTCACTGCATTACCTAATATCGGATTTGAAGTTGCTAGCTGGACTTTGAATGGTGAAATAGTTGATGATAATGAAACAAGTACTTTAGTATTTGTAGTGCAAGATAGGCTTCCTATAACTGTGCATGTTGAATTTAGACCTATTGCTGCTGAATACATGGCAAGAGTTGACTTTAATATTGTTGGTACTAACGGATTGTTAAGAGCATCATCTAATGGACATAACTTAACAACAGGCATGAGTATAAACAGAGGCTGGACATTAGAATTTGCTGTATCAGGATTGGCGGCTAATTTTGGAACTAGATGGTATGTTGATGATGTGTTTATGGGTACTAATAATGAATTTAACTATGTATTGACTGATGATGTTGAAATCAGAGCTGTACCTACACATTTATTGATTACTACTCAGGTTATTGGCACATTTAATCTTAGCAATAGATTTGCACATGCAAACCAAGCGGGCACCTTTTTTGTAACTGTTTGGCCTGAGGCTTCTGCTGACTATATCCCAGAGGCTGGAAGAACTGTAAGCACTGCTGCTCCTGCTAATTCACGCACACTTGCGGCTAATGACTGGATTAGATTCCAAGCACAAGCACCAGGAAACAATGCTAATTTCCGCTTAAGATGGACAGTTAACGGTGAAGAGATTATTCATAGAGCAGGTTCTGTTGCGTTTATTAATGGTCCTGCGGATGTATTGAGAGTGGGCACGCATGGAAACACTAACAATGAGTTGTTTGTTAGATTAGACGGCAGACTTCATGTGACGGTTGAGCAAGTGCCAAATACAGTTGACTTTGAAGTGATTGGCACAGGCGGTACAATTTTGCCGGCTAGAATTGGCAATAATCCTAATGCTGGTATTATTGTTAATAACGGCGGAATTTTCTTAATTGCTAATCATGCCAACAATCAAGCTGGCGGGCGATTAAACTTTACTGCTGTGCCTGAAGATGGTTATAGAGTGAGTCACTGGTATGTAAACGGTGAGAGAGTTGTTCAAACAAATGAAACAATTCCAAATACGGCTCCGATTGCAGCTAATAATGGCAGATGGATCAATACTATTGGCAACCCTAATGTATTGATTAGAATGCCTCAAACGGCTGGACCTATCAGTGTTGCTGTAGTGTTTGAGCCTATTCCGGTTGAAGACTAAATTAAATCTAGACTAATAAAAAAGCTGCTTAAAGGTTGATTGCCTTTAAGCGGTTTTTTTATATTTTTATAGTATAGGAAAAATACTTCGTCTTTCAGTCGTTTGTGTTTGAGAATTAGCGAATTCAAAAAAGGGGAGACACCGCAAGCCAACCGAATGTCCATTTGGACATCTTTTTTATGCTATAGGAAATATTGTTTTGTTGAGAATGTTTGGACGCCAAAAAAACCCGTGCAATGCAAGCACGGGTCGGGGCGACTAGCCCCTTTTTTTATGCACTAGGAATTATCGTCTGAAATGAAAGTTGCTTGCATCAACAAAAAGGGCATCAATGCAAGATGCCCAATGTGCCGCAAGGCGCAAGCCCACGAAGACCCTATAGCATGGGCTTATGTGCCCGAAGGGTACTTTTGTTCATAAAAAAAACTGTTTTAGATGTGCCTTGTAGGTTGCTGAACAGGGCTATTAGTTTAAAGAAGAGATTCTTACAGAATGACATAAATTAAAATTGTTTCAATAAATGTAAAAACTACTCCGCTTAAAACCTAAATTTATGTCATTCTGTAAGAATCTCTTCTTTATAAAACCTATTTTTTCTATACAAAAATTAGTTAAAAGTTTTTGAAAAATTTTTGTCAAAAACACTTGACATTATATATGCTCATATTATATAATTATTATAATTATGTGTTTGGTGTTGTGACATGTTGTATCCAAAAGCATATTATATACAGTATAATACAACATGACTTAATCAAATACTATCATTATTAGGAGGGGAGTGTTATGAAAAAAGACCAACTTTTCAAAAAGTACTATAGTCGATTAAGAGGTGAGGGCTTGATAAAAAGCTTGATCTGGGGTGCTATAGCGGGTTTTGCTTTGGGCGCTGCTTTTGCTTTTATTGCAATAGGATTTAACAGCTTTGCAAGTTTTACCAATTATGAAAACTCAGGACTAATGGTTCTTTGGATTTCATTAGGGGTTTGGGGCGGCGTTACTGTTATTTCTATGCCATTGTTTTATTTGCTGCTTTTTAAGCCTGATGCAAATCAAATTGCTGCCCGTATTGACCGTACTGGGTTAGAAGAGCGTTTGATTACGATGCAGGAGCTAAAGGATGATGATTCATACTTGGCTACTATTCAAAGAGAGGATGCAAAAGAAAAACTGACCACGGTCAGCCCTAAAAAAATCAGAATTAAGGCGTTTATGCTTGTCCCCACCATTATTGCTGCTGTATTGATGGCGATTTTTGCTACTTCTGTTGTTGTTGCAAACGTGACTGTTGAGAGCCCCGTTGCTTGGAATAGTTATGTGACCTTTGAAGAAGAACAGCGTGACCCTGTTGACCCTATTTTTATATATTTTACGATTGAATATTTAGTGATGGGCGGCGGCTTTATTGAGGGAGATGTGTTTCAAGTAATTGTGGAAGGTGAACATGGAAGACAAGTAACGGCTACTCCTTTAGCCGGCAGTCTTTTTAATGAATGGATATTTTGCATGGATGAAATTTTAAGCCAAAATCCTGTCAGAAGAGAAATGAATGTAAGATGGAATATTGTGTTAATGGCAGAATTTCAGCCTGAGGGTGATCCTAGTGATGAGCCGTCTCCTCCGCCTCCTGATCCTGATCCTGATCCAGACGAAAGAGAGTTTGATCCTGATGCTATTTTAAATGGGATGGATAATTTTAGAGAAGATGAAGCGGCATTTAGGCAAGCTATGGCAGAGGCTTTGGCAATTATAGCTGCGGGCGGTGATATTCCTGTTAGCTTGCGTATTATGCTTGAAGCATATTTAGCACTTTTAGCGGCTTAGAATAACAGAGCAGTCATACATTTTGACTAGTATATATGGGTATCCTAAATAGTATATATAGGCTGACCATATTAAATTAAAGGAGAGAAACAACATCTATGGATATGCGTTGGATTTTCCCGTTGGGGTTATTGGGATTATTGGGGCTGTTGGTGCTAATCATCATATATTTATTGAAGCCAAATTACCAGCAGAAATATATTTCTAGTACACATATTTGGAAACTGAGTCTGCAATATAGAAGAAAAAAGATTCCTGTCAGTAAAATTACTAATTTATTGATTGTTCTTTGTCAAATTTTGATAATTACTATTGGTGCGTTTGCATTGACTAGACCTTTTGTCGCAGATGCTGTGCCTCCTCCGACAAATGAAACAATTTTTATCATTGATTCTTCAGCAAACATGAGGGCGCACCAAGGTGACGGAATAACTAGATTTGACAGAGCATTGGATCAAGTTAGGATTATGGGGACTCAAGTTTTAGATAGTGAGGAGTATTTGACAATTATTTTAGCGGGGCAAACTGCAGAACCTATAATAACAAGAGTGGCTGGACCATCGGGCATTGCTGCATTAGGGCAGGCAATAACAAATTTAGGGCAAGAGGGTGCAGGTTTTGGAAATGGTGATATTAATGGTGCTATGACTTTAGCAGAAAGATTTTTAAATGAAAATCCTTCTGCGGATATTACTTTGTTTACAGCTACTACATTTGAAAACACGGATAGTGCGGTTAATATAGTTAATGTATCAAGAATAAGCGAGGCTGTGCATGGAGATTTTAGAGAGTGGAATGCTACTATTTTAAATGCGTCGGCAAGAGTGGACGGCAATTTATATAGGTTTGCTGTTGAGGTAGCAAGCTTTAATATGAATTTTGAATTGCCAGTGACTATAACGGTTTTTAATGCAAGAGGATTTGATATTGCTCCGGGAAGCACTGTGACTGAAACAGTGGTAGTTAATCTTATAAATAATGAGCCTAGCACAGTGCATTTTAATGAACTGGGGATATATGGATTTGAAAGCGCAAGGATAACCATTGAGGCGGATGATTCATTTAGTTATGACAATGAGTTTTGGGTTTTTAGCGGCGGAAATGAGGTTATTAGAATATTATATGTCACGCCAGAGGCAAGCATTTTTCAAAGAGCGTCGCTTGTAGGACTAATGGGTGCGCTTTCGTCAAGATGGAGTATTGATTTTTCTATTATGTCTATGGGTCAGATATATGATGATTTGGATGGTCAAGTTCCTGATAATTATGATTTTTATATATTTGAGTATCAAATGCCAAGGTATTTGCCAGAGAGGGGGGCTGTGCTGCTTATAACCGGCGGACCTAATATTGATGGGCGAGGCAGTCGTGATGCTCCTGCAAATTCTGGTGTGGTATTTTTAGAAGATATTGATAGAACTAATGCACTTGCTCCTGCAATAGAAAATAGGCTTTTTGCAGATACACCGGGGCATTTATTAAATGGGGTTAATCCGGGAAATATAATTGTTAATAGTTTTAGAAATGTTGCGGCTCCTGCTGAATTTGTTAATTATTTATACATAAGAGGCGAAGTGGGCGGAGAAATTGTTACTCATCCTATGCTGATGGTTAAAAATACGCCTGATTCTAGGATTGCGGTTAAATCATTTGCTACATTGTTTTCAAACATTAGTATGGGCGTTGACTGGCCGATGATTATGTTTAATCTTATGGAACTTTTCTTTCCTGTGACATTATCTAGATATACTTTTGAGATTGGTGATTATTTAACATTTGATCAAAGCAGTGCAGTATTCAATGAGATTAGACCTAGTATCACTATTGCTAGTGCAGGCGAATCAGAAGTTTTTGATACATTGCCGTACGATATACGCTTAAATAATCTAGGGCATCATAGAATTATTCAAAGACTTGATTCGGGAGTTGTGATGACAGGGATTAATGTAGGCGACGATCGAGAAACAGTAATTGAAAACTTTTTCGTAAGAATACCGTCCTCACAAAGCAATTTTTTGCTTGTAACTGAATTTATAGAGCCAGTTTTCCCAGAACCGCCTAGATTAGACTATGATATTTATCTGCTTTTAGGTCTTGCATTGTTTGGGTTATTGTTTGTTGAAAGATTGCTTGCAATGTCAAAAAGCTTTTAAAAAGCTTTATAAAAGGAGGAGAGAGTTATGTCAAATTTAAGAATCGCATTAGGAAGCGAGTGGAGCGGGTGGCTTTGGTTTTTGCTTGTTCCTTTAATTGCTATTGCTTTAATATTGTTTTTTAGAGTAGGAGCAAAACAAAGAAAAACTAGATACCGTATTATATCGCTAGTACTGCATATTTCTGTGGCAGTTTTAAGTGTAGCAATTTTAACTGGGCTTACCTTTGCTTATGATATTCCTTATGATAATAATGAATTGATAATATTGGTGGATGTATCCGGCAGTGTAAATTTAGAGTTAAACAGAGATGGCATGAATGATAGTCAATTTTTGAATTCTGAGCAATTTATTCAGTCTGCACAAGGCAGGAAAAATGCGTTTATCAGGCAAATTATTTCTGCAAATTCGGATGGCAATTTTAGAGTTGGTATTGTATTATTTGCAAGAAATCAATTTTTAGCTGCTCCGCTAACTAGTAATTCTGAGCTTGCTTTCAATCAATATATAGATGCGATATTGCATCCTCCTCAACATCTTGATACAAGGGCTACTAATATTGCTGCAGCGTTGTCTTTTGCAAGAGATCAATTTGAAAATCCATTAGCTGCTAGAAAAGTAGTGCTGCTTACTGACGGATTAGAAACTGACGGGACGGCAGGAGTTGCTTTGACTACTTTGCTTGCAGAGCATATTGTAGTTGATGTGGTGCATTTTGAAGGTGATTATATTGGTGATGAGGTGCAAATCAATGGTATCAGAATGCCTGGTACGGCTGTTATGGTTGGTGAGACTGTTAGTATTGATGTGACATTGCAAAGTTCATTTCAAGGCAATGTGAATTTAACTATATTCAACAATAATATAGCGGGTGATACTGTTGTTGTTTCATTGCCGGGCGGCATTTATACTACAAGCATTGATCATACTTTTACTACACCTGGGGCGCAACAGTTATTATTTAGAATAGAAAGCGGTGCTGATCGTTTATCGCAAAACAATCAATTTTATCATTATTTCTTTATTGATGTGTATGACACAATATTGATTATTGACCAAAATGGTGAGGGGGAAAATCTTCAGCATTTATTAAATAGAAATGAAGATAGTTTTAGTGTTCCTGTTGAACGCATGGACATTAACAATGAAAATTTGCCAAGAGATATAAGAGCATTATCACGCTTTGACCAGGTTATTTTAGTTAATATCGCTAATAGGGATATGCCTGATGGTTTTGATGAATTGCTTCATGAATATGTTTATATAAGAGGCGGCGGGTTGTTGGTAATCGGCGGAAATATTCCAAACACAGAAGATCCAAATGCATTTTGTCCTGAGGATTTAAATCCGCATGGAGTTCCGTCTTTATTGCAAGAAATGCTTCCTGTTCAGGCAGAAGAGTATTGGCCTCCGCTTTCGCTTATGATTGTTTTAGATGTTAGCGGCAGTATGAACCATGTAGACAATCCTCAAGCAAATCCATTATCTAGAATTGCAATAGCAAGACTTGCTACTATAGCCGCAATGAGGGCATTGTCGCACAGAGATTATGTTGGTATAATCACATTTTCTAATGCGCCTAATTTAATTGCTCCGCTTACTCCTATTCCACAAACAGGACCAATTGAAGATAGAGTCAGAGCCATCACTGCAGCTGGCGGCACAAATTATGCACCTGCATTGCGTATGGCAAACCAGCATATTATGGCTGATAGAAATGTCCAAAATAGGCATATTATGTTTATAACAGACGGTGAACCTACTGATGACGGCGGATTACCTGTTTCGTTTCCTTATTTAGATGCGATTAGAAACAACGAAGTTACATTTTCAGTTGTTTCGATTATGGGTGCGGCTGATGGTCCTGCAATAAATACGGTTACATATATGGTGCGTAGGGCAAATAATCCAAATGTAGATTATAATGATTTTTTGTTTATCAATAGAGATATAGGAAGATTAACAGATTATATCAGAGCAAGTCTTGAAATTCCTGCAATTAGAGATGTAGTATTTGAAACCTTTCATCCTTCAGTTAATTCTGCTACTGTTGAGACAGCGGGGTTAGATCATAATATCACAGGTGCTCCGCATAGTTTGATACCGCCGCTGCATGGATTTGTTGGTACTAGGGCAAAGACTGCTACTAATGAGAATGCTTTAGTCATGCCGCTCTCAGGTCCCTTTGGTATCCCCATTTATACACGGTGGAGGTTTGGGCAAGGCAGGGTAGGTGCTTTTACTTCTGATTTGAGTGGATTAGCTGGATCATTCTCAGATGAATTTATGGATCATAATCATGTCACATATGGTGAGGTAGGACCAATTCTTATAGAAAGAATTGTCAGAGGATTGTTGCCTTCTCATGATATTCAAGTGACTGACCTTAGTCCTCAGTTTACTCCGCAAAACTTTAATGTGCATGCGGCTATCAATACCGTGACACCTAATATCCAAATTGAAAGCATTGAAATAACTGTGACAGATGTCACACTAACTGATGGAACTATGATTGACGGCTTGTTGGTGCTAGACAGGGAGCGTGCTCAGCCGTTTACTATTAATGTAAGTATACCTGCAGTTGGACTTATTACAGCTAATTTTGAGTTTCCTGATACAGGTATTTTTCAAATTAGAACTGTGCAAACAAATATTGACGGAACAGTTTTTGATAATGTGCAATATAAGATATTTTCATATTCAAGTGAATTTAATGCTTTTGACAGCCCTGAAAGAGGCGTAACTTTATTAGAAGCTTTAGCGTCGCAAGCACAAAGAGACGGAGGCCGCCTGGTTAGCAGTGGAGCTCACCACATTT
>Ga0123352_10000312_pt1 | contig 58614 bp, 49 predicted proteins | sample TergutLab28metaG_FD_89700 | JGI IMG/M metagenome (GOLD analysis project Ga0123352, IMG submission 89700) | Labiotermes labralis P1 segment gut microbial communities from Petit-Saut dam, French Guiana - Lab288 P1 | ecosystem: Host-associated > Arthropoda: Insects > Digestive system > Gut ... | reverse complement strand
GGGTTAAGCCGTCTATGAATAGGGCTAAAATTGTTTCTTGTTGTTGCTGGTCGGCTTGTTCGATTTGGCGTGACATGGCGGCACGGTCGTAAGCCAGTGTAATGTCGGCGAAAATGTCGCCTGATGAGCCTGCTAAGGCATTTATCACCCCTGACAAAGGCGCTATAAGTACGAAGATTAGGATTATGCCAAGGACAAGGTTTACATAGTGTTCAAATTTTTTGCCTGGGGTTATTATGGTTATGAAGCTGGAGAAAAGCAGGAAAACCGCTAGGTTTCTGATGTAATCTGATAAAGCTGTCATTTGTAAACCTCCGTGTTACAGACTTAGAGTGGCAAGCACTATAAAGATAAACAAAAATGCAGCAAGGATGCACACGCCAAGTATTAGGGCGGTATAATTACCCACAGCGTCGATTGCGTCTACAATCCTTTCGTCGCAAATTGGGGAAATTAAAATGGCTGTGACCTTGTAAACAAGGATAAATGCCACAATTTGTAAGATTGGGACAATGCTACTGCTGACAGCGGCTATTAGCAAGGCGGTGGACACTGCCCCCCGAAGGGCTTGGCTGTAGACAATCGCTGTGTCAATTGCCCCTGTAAGCACCCCGCCCACGGCAGGTACAGCACCGACTGCTGTTCTTGTTCCTCTTATTGCCACTGTGTTCAAAATGGGCGTGGCTACTCGTTGAAAACCCAGCACCGCCATAAACACCACCGCCACTGCTTTTAATCCAAAACTTATGCCTTTGTGCATTTGTTCTGATAGGTTGTCCAGCGTTTCCCTTTCTGACAGGAAGTTTACAAGGGTGATGGCTGAAGCAAAAATTAGCAAAGGTACCATTATGCTGTCCAAAAAGATGGTTAAAAAGCTGGAAGCAAAGATAAGGATAGGAGCGAAAGCCGTTGCCGAAGCGATATAACCCCCGCCCGCAACCAGACCGATAATCACAGGGGTGGAGCCTGTGAGTAAAAAGACTATATTGCCTACCATATCCGTCATAATGCCCAGTGCCAGCAGAAACGTGCGGAACAAAAGCCCTATAATCACTATGTAACAAATGTAAAAACCCAGCTTTGAAATACCACTGTTTTTGAACGAACCTGTCATGGCTTTGAAAAATGCGGACAAGATGGCGATTATCAGCATATGACGCAAAATATAGAAAAGCGTGTGAACCTCTGCAAACAGTGCGGATAACAGCCATGAGAATATACCGCCCATGGACAAGTCGATTTCGCCACGAAGGGCTTGCATTGCAAGGTCGCCTAGGTCGTCTACAGGACCAACTAATGTACTACCCCCACCACCCAGTTGCACGCCTAAATCTAACCCCATCAATTGTTCCTCAACACCCGTGGGCATTGTTATCGCCAACATCAAAGCACAGAATTTGAATATCATTTTAACACCTTCTTTTGTAAGTTTCGTATGTGCAAGAGAGATTGCTTCGCTTCACTCGCAATGACGGTGTGTGGTGCAACAAACGTACAGCTCGTCATTGCGAGTGAAGCGAAGCAATCTCTCTTGCACAGGCACGACTATGCAGGGATAATCGCCACAACTTGTTCTACCAGAGAAATGATAATCGGTGCGGCAATTCCCATTATAAGCACTTTACCAGCCAACTCTATTTTAGTAGCAATTGACCCCTCTCCCGCATCATTACAGATTTGAGAGCCGAACTCTGCCACATAAGCAATGCCGATTATTTGCACAACAACCAAAACATATTCCTGTCCGCTGGACAAATGTCCCGTAATCTGGGCAATAAGCCCAATTAAGCCAGCCAAGGGCGGCATTAAAAGCAAGAATATCAACACCGCAACCGCCAGTGTCACCATAATTGCAATTGTGGGATTTTCTTTTTTCAGCATAACAGCCAAAATACCGCCCACTATACCAATTGCTACTATTTGGAAAATATCCATAGTATCACTTCTTTCGTTAGAGTTGGAACAGGTTCTGTACCGTGCCGAAAAGGTCGCTTATGTGGCTTATTATCCAAAACAAAACCACGATAAGCCCTGCAAGGGTGGTCATGGTGGCTTGGTCATCACGCCCAGCACCTTTTAATACTTGGTTAAGCACAGCTACTAAAATACCTACCGCCGCTATTTGGAATACCACTGTAATGTCCATAAAATCCCCCTATAATAGTGCTATGGTGATAAGCAAACCCGACACCACACCTAAACTTCTGTACATTTTTGTATCTGTTTTATTCTTGACTGTCAATTGACCCAAGGTATCATCAATTGTGGCAAGCACCATGTCTATTGAATTTATTTGCACATCTGCATCTCCTTGACCCAGCGAAGCCCCCAAAAGCGATATATTTACGAGGTCGTCTTTGTGCAGATTGCTTTTTAGTTGCAAAATCTCATCGGACCAGCCGTCTGGGGCTTCTGCCAACCTCCTGTAAAAGTTATCTAGCGGAGGGGCGACCCTTTGCGCAATGTGGCTAAAAGCTTGGGGTAGGGTGTAAATCGCATAGTCGATTTGGGATTTTAGCAATATTAGACTTTTTTTGAATTCTAGCAAATCCTTGGCACGCCTTCCGCCAGCCCCTCCAAGATATATCCCTATTAAGGTGGTGGATAGGCAGACCAAAGCCCCCCCAATAATCGTTAGAAACACTCTACCACCTCTCTTATTGTGCCTGGTGTGGGCTTGTCCGTTAAAAATATATATTTATCAAATATTTTATTGTCAAGCATTGGTGCAAGGCTTTGTTTTCGTTGCAAATCCGCCATATTTTCCCCATGTAGCGTGGCGATTATTTTTGCACCACAACTGGCAATAGACAACAGTGCCGATACGTCGTCCGCCCCTCCGATTTCGTCCACAGCAATCACATCAGGCGACATGGCACGAAGCATCAATAGCATACCCTCGGCTTTTGGTGCGCCGTCCAGTACATCTGTCCGCTCGCCCAAATCATTTTGGGTAATCCCTTGGCAACTTCCAGCAATTTCGCTACGCTCATCCACAACTGATACGTGCCTGCCTGAATTGGATAGCTGTCGCACCAAATCCCGTAAAACTGTGGTTTTACCCTGCCCTGGTGGCGAAATTATCAAGGTGTTATGTATTTTGTCGGGGGTTTTAACCAAGGGTAAAATTTTGTCTGCTGCTCCCAAGACCTGCCTAGCTACACGAATGGTAAGACCACTAATATGGCGTAAGGTTTTAATTTTGTTACCATCAAGTACCACCCGCCCGCAGATGCCTACCCGATGCCCTCCAAGCAAGGTGATGAACCCGTTTTTGATTTCCGAATCAAAGGCGTAGAGCGAGTGGTTTGCCATTTTCTCTAATGTGCCACTGATGTCCTGTATTGTGGGCTTGTAAGGCAAAATAGTCTCGTTGTCCAATCCCCGCACAATCAAAGGTAGACCCTGCCTGATACGTATTTCCCTAGCCCCTTCCAAAATAGCGGTGTCACAACTTCCGAAAGCTTGTACCAGTCCGCCGTGGGCGTAATCTTTCAAAATCTCCCTAACCTTCATAAATTTCTCCTTAGTGTGACTTGTCCTAAATCTTATGCAATCAACTCGCCTTTGGAGAACAAACAAAAAAAGCCCCCTTGCGACAAGGGAGCTACTGAATAATTTATCCTTTTGCTTTCCGTTGTTTAGGAGATTCCCAATTTTCCATGTTTATTTGCTTTGCACGTGCCACACCCAAAGCCGATGGCGGAACATTCTTGCTAATTGTTGACCCCGCCGCAACAAATGCGTCCTTACCCACGGTTACAGGGGCGATAAGGTTGGAGTTACAACCCACAAACGCACCGTCTTCAATGGTTGTGGTGTGCTTGTTTGCTCCGTCATAATTTACTGTGATTGTGCCACAGCCAATATTAACCCCAGCACCAATAACAGAATCCCCCAAATAGCTAAGGTGGTTTGCTTTACTACCTTCACCCATGGTGGTGTTTTTAACCTCAACAAAATCACCGATTTTTACGTTTTTACCTAAATCGCTTCCTGGGCGGATATAAGCAAAAGGACCAATTTTGCAACCATCTGCCAATTTAGACTTTTCCGCAACTGTGTACTGTATTTCCACATTATCACCCATCGTCATGTCAATCAAACGACTATTGGGACCAATTTTACAATTCTCACCAATAACCGTTGCACCTTCAATAATAACCCCAGGTAAAATTACCGTACCAGCCCCAATTTTTGCTTCCTCACTGATAAATGTGCCATATAAATCCCAAAAAACCACACCATTATCCTTGTGCTTATTCAAAATTGTTTCTCTATTTTCAATCATATCAATTCCCCCTTAAAATAATCACCAAAAGGGCAATGGAAATTCGTCCATTGCCCTAATTTATCTGATGTAAATTAATTACTCAGCCGTCGGTGCGTCAGCTTCTGGTGCATCTTCGTAGTCATAATCGTCATCGTAGTCATCGTCATCATAGTAATCATCTTCATAATCCATATCCAAAGCTTCTTTGATGGACAAAGATATTTTGCGGGTTTCTTCCACAATTTCCATGATTTTAACTTCGACTTCTTGACCAATCTGCAACGCATCTTGCGGTTGCTTAACGTGTCTATGAGAAATTTGGGAGATGTGGACAAGACCGTCAATACCTTCTTCCAATTCCACAAAAGCACCAAAAGGCATCATACGCACAACCTTACCAATTACGATAGAACCAATTGGGAAACGGTCAAGGATTTTTGCCCATGGGTCATTTTCCACACTCTTTAAGCTGAGGGATACTCTGCCAGTATCATTGTTGACTTTTAATACATAAGCTTCAACAATATCACCGAGCTTTAGAACTTCTTCAACCTTCTTCACACGACCCCAGCTAAGCTCGGAAAGGTGAATTAGACCATCAACACCACCAAGGTCAACAAACGCACCGAAATTGGCAATGCTTGTGACGGGACCAGAAACCTTAGTGCCTTCTGCCAGCCCACCCAAAGCCTTGTCACGTGCTGTTTGGGCTTCTTTTGCCGCCAAATCCTTACGACCACCGATAATACGCCATGGACGCTTGCCTTTATCCAGCTCCAAGATATTAAACATTAACTCTTGTCCAACCAATTCGCTTAAATCTTTAGTAAAACGGGCAGTTGCTTGGCTGGATGGCACAAACACACGCACGCCACCCATATTGGCAATAAGTCCACCTTTAACCTGCTCGGTAATTTTACCAAGTAATGGCTCACCGCTGTTAAAGGCTGCGTCAATGTCTTTGTAACCCTTTTGTGCATCAACTTTCTTTTTGGACAGCAAAACATTACCGTCACCATCATTAACACGAAGGACAAAAACGGTGATTTCATCGCCAGCATTGACCACAGTTGCTGGGTCAATTGCGCTGTCCTCAGCAAATTGTCCACGCTGGATTATACCGTCGGATTTATATTGCAAATCCACCATAACCTCACCGTTTACAACGCTGATAACCTTACCAGTAACAACCTGACCTGTATGCAGGGTCGTCATGGTATCATTTAACATAGCTTCAAAATTTTCCCCATTTTCAATTGGAGTGTTATTTTCAAAGTCGCTCATTAGCTTTATTGCCTCCTTTATGGCGTTGGGGGGAGTTGATGCCCCCGCCGTTATTCCAATTCTAACACACTTTGAAAAATTTAGCAATAACAAATCTTCATTTGTTTCAACAAAATAAGTGTTTTTTTGTATAGCTTTACTTATATCGTATAACTTTTTTGAATTTGAGCTGGATTTGTCGCCCAGCACAACCACCGCATCTACTGATTTTGCAAGGATTTCCGCCGATTTTTGCCTGTCGGTGGTTGCCTTACAAATTGTGCAGCTTATCTCTAAATTTTTCAAAATGTTTTTTAGCTTTTTTTCGATTTCTATGAAAGGTGCGTGTGCGAAGGTGGTTTGGCTCATTAGGAAGTATTTGGCATTATTGTCCCAATCTAAATCCTCCACCTGTTGGGGATTGTTGATTATTATTGCAGAACCACCAATCCAGCCGTTTATCCCGATGATTTCAGGATGATTTGGGTCAGCAACAAGGATTATTTGATAACCTTCGTCCTGCCTTTTTTGTGCCAGCTGTCGGTTTTGCTCCACGATGGGGCAGGTTAGGTCTATGTACTTGATGCCTTTGGCTTCCAATCGCTTATAAGTGCTGGGTGGCTCTCCATGCGCCCGAATGATGACGGTTGCATCACTTTCAGCTTCGTCCACACTATTAATTACACCGATGCCAGTATCTGCCATTTCTTTCATAACCCGCTTGTTATGTGTGACAGCACCAAGGGTTACAACCTTTCCGTTTTCGGTAGCACCGTAAACCCCATCTACCGCCCGCTGAACACCGAAGCAGAAACCATAAACATCAGCTAAAACAATTTCCAAGAAACCACCTCCCAACAACTTTATTTATTATATCTTTCTCTGCTAAATTCGTCAAGAATTATTTTTTTGGAACTTGAAAATCCTTGACTAGATTGTGGCGGAGGGATATAATTAACATCTGGATATTTGAATGTGACTTTTGAGGTGAGGAATAGATATGTATTTAATAGTTGGCTTGGGCAATCCTGGGCGACAATATGAAGGTACACGCCACAACATCGGTTTTGATGTGGTGGATTTGCTTGCGAAACGGCATGACATAAAAATAAAAGCCACAAAGTTTGATGCTTATGCAGGTGAGGGCTTCTTTTACGGGCAAAAAATGGTGCTTGTTAAGCCTACAACATATATGAACCTTTCGGGTCGGGCGGTGCAGGATTTTGTGAGATATTATAAAATACCAGCCGAGGAGCTTGCCGAGAAGTTGGTTGTTATTTATGACGAAACCAATTTGCCCGTGGGTCAGGTTCGGATTAGAGGTCGTGGCACGGCTGGCGGGCATAATGGGGTTAAAAATATCCTTTACCAACTGGAAGCGGAGGAATTTCTGCGTATTCGCATAGGTGTTGGCAAAAAGGGTGAGGGCTGGACGCAATCTGGTCATGTATTATCAAGGTTTAGCAAAAGTGAAGAAGACAAGGCGGTACGTGGCATCATTGAGGCGGCCGACGCATTAGAGGATATTATACGTGAAGGCTCGTCATTTGCCATGAACAAATACAACGCCAAAAACACAGAATGTAAGGTGGAGGCTTGCCCTAACCCCGACGAGGTAGACGAAAATGAAAAGGATTGATTTTTGCGAACCTTTAACACAATTAGAAAGCTTTAACCAAGTGGTGGACACCCTTCGCAAAAAAACCATACAAACCGCCCTTTGTGCGGGGGCAATTGACGGGCAAAAGTGTCATATCGCTTGGGCTTTGGGCGAAAAACTAAACCGACCACTAGTTATAATAACTCATAGCGAACAAAAGGCAAGGGAAATCACCCGTGACTTAGCCTTTTTCGGCACTCCTGCACAATTCTTTCCAGCCCTTGATTTTATGGCTAATTATGTTGAAGTGGCAAGTAAAGATGTAATTATCCAGCGTTTGAATGTTTTGTCACAAATAAAGCTACCATTGGTGACAACTGTGGACGCCTTGCTTTCGCCCCTTTCTCCACCTGATGAATTTAAGCGACATTTTGTCAACTTAAAGGAGGGGCAGGAGGTGGCTTTGGACAGGCTTGCCCTGCAATTGGTACAAATGGGCTATGAACGCTCGGAACAGGTGGAAGGACATGGGCAATTCGCCATCCGTGGTGGTATTTTAGACATTTTTGGTCCAGCCTGCACAAACCCCATGCGTATAGAGTTTTGGGGAGATGAAATCGACAGCATACGTTATATTGACATAGAAACTCAGCGCTCTATTGAAGGGGAGCGTCTGTCAGAAGCACAACTACTCCCAATGAAGGAGCATTTGGGAGATACAATTGCCACATTATTTGAATACTTCCCAGAAAACACCTTAATTTGTTTTGACGAACCCGCAAGGATTGCCACAAGGGCAGATGAGCGTCACAACGAATACACAACCGTGCTACAAGACCTATTGGAACGTGAACAAATAACCTCCGACCAAGCCAAACCCGCCCTAAATTACGCAGACATTTTGCAAGCTACAAATCCATTTCACAAAGTATTATTCAACCTAATGAGCCAAAATGTGAAGGATTTTACACCATCTGTTTTGGTGCATTTTGAAGGCAAAGCAGCCACCACGTTCGCAGGACGCATTGACCTATTGGCAGAAGATGTGCAATATCTCTTATCTCAAGACTACCAAATCATAATAACGGCAGGCGGTGAACACCGTGCCGAACGACTATCAGAAGAACTAGTAGGGCGGGGGATTGCTCCCGCCCAATTGCACGTCCACGCTGGCGAAATCTCTACAGGTTTTGAATACCCTCAACTAAAGCTTGCTATAATCAGCTTTGCTGAGCCACGGGAAGGGGAGAAAAAACGGCGAAAAGTTCGCAGAACCCCAAAGAAACGCAACCCCATCGACCATTTCACCGACCTCAATGTGGGTGATTATGTGGTACACGACCAACAAGGCATAGGCGTTTACCATGGCTTGGAAAAAATAGTGGTGGATAGCATCACAAGGGACTATCTTAAAATTGGCTACCGTGGGCAGGCGAATTTGTATGTTGCCATAAACCAAATGGATGCCTTGCAAAAATATATTGGTGGCGGTGACATCAAGCCCCAATTATCCAAGCTAGGCGGGGATGCTTGGAGTAGAACCAAGGCAAAAGCCAAAGCTGCCGTTGAAGAAGTGGCTAGGGAGTTGGTAGAGTTATATGCCAAACGGGAAGCGGTGAAAGGTCACGCCTACGAAGCCGACACCGTGTGGCAAACAGAATTTGAAGATGCCTTTATTTTCGAGGAAACAGACGACCAACTATTGGCAGTTGAGGACGTTAAACGTGACATGGAATCCACGAAGGTGATGGACAGGCTAATTTGTGGTGATGTGGGTTATGGCAAAACCGAGGTGGCAATACGTGCCGCTTTCAAAGCCGTCTGCGACCAAAAACAGGTGGCTTTTTTATGCCCCACAACCATTTTGGCACAACAGCATTATAGCACCTTTGTCCAGCGGATGAAGGATTTTCCTATAAATGTGCAGGTCGTGTCCCGCTTTCGCTCATCAAAAGAAACAAAATTGGTGATTGACGATGTGAAAAGTGGGCGGGTTGATATTTTGATTGGCACACACCGCTTGCTGTCCACTGATGTGGAATTTGCAAACCTTGGGCTGATAATCGTTGACGAGGAACAACGCTTTGGGGTTATGCACAAGGAAAAATTAAAACAAAAATGGTCCCATGTGGATGTGGTGACGCTTTCTGCAACTCCAATCCCTCGCACCCTGCATATGTCCCTGTCGGGCATACGTGATATGTCGATTTTAAGCCAGCCACCACTGGAAAGGCAACCCATCCAAACTTATGTGCTGGAATATTCACCAGAGATGGTAAAATCTAGCATCACACGTGAAATGGCAAGGGGCGGGCAGGTGTATTATTTACACAACCGTGTGCAAAATATAGCCAGCACCGCCGCCAAAATCCAGTCCCTTGTGCCTGATGCCAGCGTGGCTTATGCCCACGGAAAAATGAACGAGCGTGAACTGGAAAACGCAATGATGGACTTTATTGACGGAGCAATTGACGTGCTTGTATGCACCACCATCGTGGAAAGCGGGCTGGACATACCCAATGTCAACACCATTATCATCCAAGATGCCGACCATTTAGGGCTTTCCCAACTTTACCAACTTCGTGGTCGTGTGGGTCGTGCAGGTCGTTCTTCTTTCGCTTATCTAATGTATCAAAAAGATAAGGTTTTAACCGAAGTTGCCGAAAAACGCCTACAAACCATCCGTGAGTTTACAGAATTTGGTGCAGGCTTCAAAATTGCCATGCGGGATTTGGAAATACGTGGTGCAGGCAATTTGCTAGGTACAAGCCAGCATGGTCACATGGACGCTGTCGGCTACGAAATGTACTGCAAACTGTTGGACATCGCTATGCGGGAAATGCGTGGTATGGAAATTCCAGAAGCCTTTGAAACACTAATGGATTTGGCTCTGGACGCATATATACCCAACATATACATCCCCCACGAAGGGCAAAGGCTGGATATTTACAAAAAAATCTCCCATATCACAAACCAAACAGATTTTTATGACGTGCAAGAAGAAATCGAGGACCGTTTCGGCACAATGCCCCCCTCTGCCCAAAACTTGCTGGACATTGCCCTGCTAAAAGCCCGTGCCAACGCCTGCGACATTGTGGCGATTAAACAAAACGGCACAAACATTTCCATTGCCTTCAAAGCAGATGCAAAGGTTGACCCTCTAACCATATCTCGTCTTGTGCAAGAAAGCAAAGGTAAAATGAAATTCACGATAGGTACAAACCCTGTATTAAACTACAAAGGTCAGGATGGGGAAGCGATTATTGGTACTATCACCACAATTGTGCTTGGACTAACCCAATAAAATCATTTAGGCAATTTACAAAAATAAACCTTGACAAAACCTTGCAATTACGCTACAATTAAACAGCGAACGGCCCCAAGCCTGAAGTAACAGGTTTTGGGGCTTTTCTTTTGAATATTTGTAAGAGGTGATTTTATGTCGGATAAGTTGAAATTGCATGGGTTTAACAACCTTACAAAGTCCCTTAGCTTTAATATTTATGACATTTGTTATGCGGGTAGCTCCAAAGAGCAAGAGGATTATATTGCTTATATTGATGAGGAATATAACGCAGAACGGTTGACGGAGATTTTGTGTAAGGTGACAGAGATGATAGGGGCCCATGTGTTATCCATTTCCAAGCAGGATTATGAACCCCAAGGGGCTTCTGTAACTATTTTAATTGCGGAGGAAGAAATCAAAAAACCTGCTGGTCTGGTGGACAAGGAAACCGTTGTGGCTCATTTGGATAAAAGCCATATAACCGTCCACACTTATCCCGAATTTCACCCAGAAACCAATATCGCCACCTTTAGGGTGGACATTGACGTGTCAACTTGCGGACAGATAACACCACTTTCCACCTTAAACTACCTTATCAGCAGCTTCGATTCCGATATTATTACTATGGATTATCGTGTGCGTGGCTTTACGAGGGATGTGGAAGGCAACAAAATTTTTATGGACGAACGTCTGACCAGCATACAAGATTATATAGACCCTGTAACACTAGCTAAATATGATGCAATTGATATGAATGTATATCAATACAACCTGTTTCACACCAAAATGATGCTTAATGACGCAGATTTGCAAGAATACTTGTTTAACCATGATGTATACGAACTTGCACCACGCAAGCGACTAGAAATTATCAACAATATCCGTCGGGAGATGATAGAGATTTTTAGTGGCGTTAATGTATTTGGAGAAAAGCGATGAACCAAAATTTAGCACCCATTGCAGGTGCCTTAGAAAAGTTGCGTACCCACAGAATTGTGCCTTTTGACGTGCCTGGGCATAAGCGTGGCAAGGGCAACCCAGATTTGACAGCGTTTTTTGGACAACGTGCCGTAGAAGTTGATGCTAATTCCATGCCTATGTTAGACTTTTTAGGTAGCCCTGTTGGTGTTATAAAAGAAGCGGAGGAGCTGGCTGCAACGGCATTCGGTGCATCAGCAGCTTTTTTGATGGTTGGTGGGACAACCTCATCCGTGCAAGCGATGATAATGTTTGCCGTAAAGCGGGGGGAAAAGATTTTGATGCCCCGAAATATACACAAATCTGCCCTTTCTTCCCTAATTTTATCAGGGGCAGAGCCTGTTTATATTGACCCATCCACGGACAAGAACCTAGGTATTTCGCTGGGCATGAAGCTGGCGGATATTGAAGCGGCAATTACTGCAAACACCGATGCGAAAGCAATATTTCTTAACAACCCCACATATTACGGCATATGTTCTGACTTGCAAAGTATTGTTAGGTTAGCACACGCCCACAATATGCTGGTTTTGGTGGACGAAGCCCACGGCACGCACTTTTCATTTAGCGAAGGACTGCCCATGTCTGCCATGGACGCTGGGGCAGACATGTCGGCGGTTAGTGTACACAAATCGGGCGGGTCATTGACGCAAAGCTCTATTTTGCTTACGGGCAAAGGGGTCAACCCTTCCCATGTGCGACAAATTATCAACCTAACACAAACCACATCGGCATCTTATCTACTTTTAGCAAGCCTTGACATATCTCGTCGTCACCTTGCATTAAATGGCAAAGAAATTTTCCGCAAGGTAATTGATTTGACAACCTATGCTAGAAGCGAAATCAACCAAATCGGCAAATATTACGCCTTTGGCAAAGAAATTATAAACCACGACAGTATTTTTGATTTCGACACCACAAAATTGTCAGTAAACACCTTAAAGACGGGACTTGCTGGCATTGAGGTTTATGATATTTTGCGAGGTGATTATGAAATCCAAATAGAATATGGTGACATTGGAAATTTTTTGGCTTATGTTTCCATCGGTGATGAAAAGCGGGACATTGAGCGTCTCTGCTCCAGCTTAAAGGATATTTTGCGAACCCGTGGTAAGTCCCCTATGGGCATGATGGGGTCTGAATATATCCATCCACAAGTGGTGCTAACCCCCCAAGAAGCCTTTTACGGCGAAAAGAGAGCAATGCAACTGACAGACAGCCTTGGTGAAATTTCTGGCGAATCTGTTATGTGCTACCCGCCAGGAATACCTGTTTTTGCCCCTGGCGAGCGAATTACCAAAGAAGCCCTTGATTATATCGCATACGCAAGAGAAAAGGGCTGTAGCATCAGTGGAACACAAGACCCTGATGTCAAAGAGGTTTTGGTTTTGAAATAAGAGTTTTCTAACTGATAATGAGGTTTGAAATGATAATTAGAAGATTTGAAGAAGGTAACTTTGAAGCTTGCGTCAGCATTTTGATAGAAACATAAAACGCACCCCATGGAACGACACATGGACAAATGAAACAGCCAACTTGTCAAGTATCACATTACTGACAAACAGACAAATGCCAGTGTTCGACTTCTATCAGAAAAACGGCATGGTGCAGATTGAAAATACGGTTTTTATGTACAAAAGCCAGACCTCATAGCATAAGGGGCAAATGTAAATTAGTGCATATATGGGAAAGTGACAACGGCATAAGGCTTTTAGTTTTTCGGAGGTAATCATATGCAATGGAGCGAACTATTTGATGCCACACAACAACCGTCCATAGACCAAATTGAGGATTATATCAACAGTCCCTTATGGAATAATTTGAATGACCATTTGTTGCAAACATACAATGTCAAGCCAAAGCTCGAATATAGCGGTTGTTCTATGGATGGCGGAATTTGGATGGGTTGGAATGTAAAATATAAAAAAGGCGGCAAATCTTTATGCACACTTTACCCAAAGCAAGGACACCTTCTTTTGCTTGTGCCAGTGGGTATTAGCGAAATGGTTGAGACAGAATTGCTAATGCCTACGTGCCAAGAATACACACAAAAACTTTTTTCTGAGACCAAAACGGGACACAATGGCAAATCTTTAGCGTTTGAAGTCAAAAGTGAAGATGTGTTTAATGATGTGAAAAATTTGATGGCGATTAGGGTACAGGCATTGAAGACAAGGAAGTGATTGGGTGAGAAGACTGTTTATAGATAACATTCGTTGGCTTTGCATCTTGATGTTGTTCCCTTTTCATATATTTCGGGTGTATAATCCGTCTATGGAAGGGTTTTATATAGAGGGGCAAAATGTGTTACTAACAACGGGGTTTATTGTTGCAGTATCTCCTTGGTTTATGTCGCTTTTATTTGTGGTTGCGGGAATTAGTTCCGCCTATGCCTTGGAAAAGAAAACCAACAAAGCATACATAAAAGAGCGATTTCAAAAGCTTCTTATTCCGCTTATTGTTGGAATATTGGTAGTTGTTCCCGCACAAACCTATTTTGCAGAAAGGTTTCATAACGGGTTTGTAGGTAGCTACTTTTACCAGTATGTTTTGTTTTTTGCAGGACCAACTGACTTGACGGGATATAGGGGAGGGTTTACACCAGCACATTTATGGTTTATCCTGTTTTTGTTTATCATCTCGATGGTAGCCCTTCCAATCATTTCAATTTATAGGAAGTCCAAAAGAAAGATTAAAGCCGAAAAAATACCACTCCTGATGTTGCCTTTGTTGTTTATATTTCCGTTTTTGATGACCCCCATTTTGGATTTTGGAGGGTTAAGCGTAGGAAGATATTTTGCATTTTTCATGCTGGGCTTCTTTATTCTATCCGCTGATTGTGTTATAAATAAGCTGGAACAATATCGCAAGCCCTTGCTTGTCACTTCAGTAGTTTTAATGGCTACGCAAATCAGCTTGTGGCTGTTGCAAATGAACGGTATCTTGATGTTGCCCCAAATTGCTTTTGGTGCTTTTTCGGTTTTTTACGGCTGGATTGCAATCCTAACAATTTTAGGTCTTGGAAGCCGTCATTTGAATTTTAGAAACAAAGCAACGGATTACTTGTCGGCATCATCCTTCCCTGTTTATATTTTCCATCAAACATGGATTATTGTAGTTGCATACTTTGTTGTTTTGAATGTTAACAATGTACCACTTCAAATGATTTTAATTTTGATTGTAAGCTTTTTGCTTACATATGCAACATACGAACTGTTCAAACGCATACCAGTTATTGGATTTATGTTTGGAATAAAACATCGCTCGAAATAAGCAAATATGCTGTCGCAAATTAAGGAGGAATAAAAATGGAACTTTGGTTTTCGGAAATTCATACGCAAAACGTGAGGCTGGATATTAAGTTAAACCGCCATTTATTCAGCGGGCAAAGCGAATATCAGCGAGTGGATATTTATGAGTCACTGGAATACGGTCGTATTTTAATTTTGGACGGTTTCACCATGCTGACAGAAAAGGATGAATTTGTTTACCACGATATGCTGTCCCATGTGCCTATGGCGGTCAATCCAAATATCGAAAAAGTTTTGATTATTGGGGCAGGGGATGGGGGCATGGTGCGGGAGCTGGCACGCTACCCCACCATTAAACATATGGACATGGTAGAAATTGATAAAATGGTTGTGGATGCCTGTATTGAGCATTTACCACAGATTGCCCATGCCCTAAATGACCCCCGCCTAAACCTTTATTTCGAGGATGGCTTAAAGTTTGTACGCACAAAACAAAACGAATATGATTTGATTGTGGTGGATTCCACTGACCCATTTGGACCTGGCGAAGGACTGTTTACCAAGGAATTTTACGGTAATTGCTACAACGCAATGACGGACGCTGGCATTATGGTAAACCAACTGGGTGGCACGTTTTACGCCCATGACATTTTGTCTATGCAGCGTGCTTTTGGCAAAATTAAAGGGGCTTTTCCCGTGGCATATGCCTACCAAGCCAATGTGTCCACATATCCTGGCGGACATTGGCTTTTCGGCTTCGCAACCAAAGCCGCCCACCCTATTCGTGATGCCCAGTTAGACAAATGGCAGAAATTTGGACTGGACACCCAGTATTACAACACAAAACTGCATGCAGGGGCTTTTGCCCTGCCTAACCATGTGCTAAAATTATTAGAGGGCGGAAATGTTTAAGTTTCTAAAAAGCGAAACTTTTGAGTTGCTGAAATATTCCTTTGGGCTAGGAAGTAAGATTTTTACTGTATCAATACTTATAAATACTGCAAATGCTTGGTTTGCAGGAAATTTCGATGCAAATTATGTACGTTTGATGAACCAGTTTGGAATTGTAGTGTCATGTGTTATCGTCACACTTATTTATGAAAAGGTGAAAGGTAAATTTTGGACTAGAATTTTAGCTTCATATTTGGCTATGCTAGTTTGGAATATGCTTTTTAGGTTGACTTTTGGAATTGTTATACATGGCGGGGTAACATTGGTAGTTTTATTAAACCTCGCCATCTCAAGTACGATTATTTATGTAGTTGTGATGATTATTGTTTTGGTAGTTGAAGCGAGAAAAGCAAGCGACCCCAAATAAAAAGGCATCTATATACAGTTTCACACCACAACAATCTGGTAGGGGCGGGCATTGCCCGTCCCAGTTCGATAGGCAATATCGTCCGAACCAAGTCGTTAGTGCCAGCAGACATGGGGCGGGCAATAAGGGTTTTGACGGGACCCGCCCCTACCAAAAAAATGCTTGACAGGGATTAGTGAATATTGTATAATTGTGTCAGTGACTGGTTATCCCTTGGGAAGTTTTAATCACAAAAAACAAAAAAGCCACGTAGGGCGGGTGATAGTTTGACAGCCTTCCCCTCCCTACGTGCCACCAGTCACGTAATACACGACCTAGGATGATTATAAACCATCTAGGTCTAATTTGCAACACCAATTTTGACCTAGGAGGTGAATTTTATGGAAAACCAGAACACAAACAACAGCATCAACCATCGTAGCATGATGCAAACAGACATTTGGACACAAATATTCGATTTAATTTCGAGACTTGTCACCATCGAAGAAAATTTATACGGCAAGAATGTGTATGATTTACAAGAGCTGTACGATTTCGCTGAAGAAATTGAGGGAAGAATTTTAGGGTTGCCTAGTTCATAAAAACCTAAGTTCAAAGCGAAGCCTCTGATACTTTGTGGAGGAGACATGGAGGATTATAAGTGATTGTATGCGAGTTTAACGCCCTTCTATGAGAAGGGCGTTAAACATTCTATTCGTTTTGCTATGTCAGTTTTTCCAAGGTTTCATCACGGTTTAATTTTTGTAGGTGTCGATGGGCGGTTTCCGAGGGGTCGAATTTGCAAATTGTGTGGTAATTGCAGTGGGTACAGGGGGTGTTGCCCCGATGCTTATAAGGCGAGATGTCTATTTTGCCTGATAAGATGTCGTTGCCTGCTTGTTTGGCTAGGTGGCTTACGTGGTTCATTAGGGTGGCAAAGGCTTCGCCTGTGATTGCGGTGTTGGATTTTGATATGCCAGACTTTCCACCCGCATCCCTTTCCAAAGCAGTAAAGACGGATTGTTCGTCTAATACAAGCCCACTCATTTTGAACTCCGAAAGCAACTTTTCTTTCAATACGGTTGGGTCTGCCAACTTTTCTTCATAATTTAGTAATGGGTTTTGTAGGTTGAAATAGAAGGCGGCGGCTGGCAGGGTCTTAATGGCGATGGTCTCGCCCTTCTGGTCTGCCATTTGTTGGATAAATGCACCAAGGTAAATCAGTAGCTGCATATCAAGTCCGTGATACACCTCGTCCAGCGAAAACTGCTTTTTCCCCGATTTGTAGTCGATGATTTTGATATATTCCGCACCGTCAATTTGGCTAATGTCTACACGGTCAATTCGTCCTTGTAGTAGCATTTTGGTATTATTGCTTAGCTGGATTTCGATGGGTGGCAATGACATGTCGCTGTCACCACGCCCTTCGCCAAAAGCTACCTCATTGTAAGCTAGTTGGAAGTCTCCACGACTTAGGTGGTTGGCAAGGGCAAGGGCGGATACTTTGCTGATTTCCCGCATTTTGGTGGCAAAGTGCATATATTTGCCACTGGAGCGTAGTTGATAGTTGGCAGAACTATCCAAAACTTGGTCGATTGCTTCGCCCACCAGCTCGGAAACACGAACCTCATTCTTCGCCCCTTGCGGACCAAGTTCTTTCAGGATATCACCGAATTTGGCAAGTATGTCATGGTAGATATTGCCCATATCTACCGCCGCAACTTCGTGTATTTTGCGGGGTTTGGCTCGCAAGTTGTATTCGGCAAAGTATGAGAAGGGACAGGCTATATAACGCTGAAGCTTACTAGCACTGGTATGTACATCGGGGCGGTACAACGCTTTAATGGAAGTTTCGGAAAGCTTGGCATCGTAAGTAAAATTAAGTCCTGATTTCATTTGGGTTATTTTTTTGCTGAAATTCTCATTTTTGGTAAAAAAGCCGTAGGCGTTTGCGTGGTCTGTGCTAATAGGTTCATTGGAAATGGCGGATTGCCCCAAAGCTAAGGTCATGTCGCCAAAAACACCCTGTGGGCTGGAAACCTCTAAATCAACTTGCCCCAAGGCGGGGAAAAGGTCGCCAATGCGTTGTAAAAGCCTTGACGGACTTGCCCCTTGCCCCTCCAAGTTACCAGCGGGGTAACTTATCGCCAAAAATTCTTTTGGCTTGGAGAAGCCTGCGTAAATCAAAAACTCCTCCTCGTAAATTTGGGCGGTGGTGTCCTTTGCCAGTGACAAACCACCTTTGTTTACCAAATACTCTCTATCCTCGTCACTGAACAGCCCTGCATCATTGGGACGGCTGGGCATTGCACCGTCTTTTGCCCCTAAAATTATCATGGCTTTAACCTCGCCGAAACGAGAGCGTCGAAGGTCGCCCAAAACCAATTGGTCAAGGGAAGGCGGGGCGAGACCCAAATCCATAATGCCCGCCTCTAAAATCTTAGCGAAGTCAGCAATGGCTTCTTTTTGTCCACCTAAAATCTCCACCATTTTATCGAGGGTGTCCATTAGTTTGCCCCAGATTTGTTCATGTTCCCTAAGGGTTTGGTTGTCGCCGCCCGCAAGGGCTTCGTCCATCCAATTTTCGAGAACTTGTGGCATATCATTTGCCACTAGAAATTCATATATGCCCTGCCCGAAATCTTCCAATGCAAATTTACGACGCCCAGTAAATTTGCTGGTTAGCGGGTACATCACATCCAAAACCCATTGCCTAATTGTGTTAATTTGGTGTAATTGTTCCTCGTCACCCCGCACAAAGTCCTCTTGCCATGCTTTGCCCCTGATATTGTGAGCAAGGACATAATTCTCCAATATGTCAATTTCATCTAGGTTAGCAAACATAGGTAGACGCAACAGGCGGAAAACCGCTTCATAGCTCCAATTGCTGGAGATTATCCCACAGGCAGCAAAAACCATTTCAATTAGCGGATGCGACATCGTGCTTCGTCTTGCGTCCACAAAAACAGGGATGCCGTGTCGTGCAAATATGGGTGGTAAAAACTTTTCGTATTCGGATAAATTTGCCGCAACCAAGGCTATTTCGTTGTATTTGTAGCCACGTTTACGAGTTAAGGTCGTCACCAATCTTGCAACATGGTCAATTTCGTGAAAAATATTTTCCCCTTGAAAAATATGGATGTTTTCTGGGTTGTGGTTGTAAGTTGTGCTTGAAAATCCTAAAAAGTTTTCACATAAAAAAGCCAAATCTGGGGTTTTTGTATGACGGTGGTGGATGTTGCAAATATGTGATTTTTCCATATTTTTACCTAAAGTTAGGGCAAGGCTTGTCAGTTTGTTCATGGTGTCAAAAACCTCAAAATACACATGGTCTTTGGTGGATAAATTCATATCCTGTGCCGTTTTTGGTGCTGATAATGCAATTTTAATACCGTTAGCCACACCAAGCAATGCCGACAACACCCTTTTTTCCTGTGGCGTAAAACTCTTAAAACCATCCACCCAAATTTCTGACCCACGCAAAAAATCCGCCTGTGGAATTTTTTCTGCCAAAATATCCAGCATGGCATCAGAGGATATAAAATTCTTTTCCAAATGCTGTCGATATGTGGAATAAATCAAATGCAAGTCATGCAGTTTCATGGCAAGGGCTTCGGTTTCTGCACCCGCCTTCTGACCCTCTAAATCCTCCACAGAAATGTCATATTGGTAAAATTCGGTTATAGTTGTCGCCAGCGTGTCTAAAAAACCCTTTGTGTCCCCTGCCGACTTAAAATATTGCAGTTGACCATCAAGCCCCGCTACAATTTTCCGCAAAAGCATATGTTTGCCACTATTTTCTAAAACTGCACGGTCAATGCCCCCAACACGCCCAAAAACATAGTAGGACAAACGGTTAAAAGACAGCACCCTAGCCCGAGAAATAGCACCGTCTGGGGTTGCACAAAGCAATGCCTTTTCGGTCTGGAAAGAGGACTGTTCTGGCACAATCAAAATAAGGGCATTGTCCCTGCCATCTGCTTGTTTTTCAGCGATTTGTTGATGGATTAGCGTGGTTTTGCCTGTGCCAGGTTTACCTAAAATAAATTGAAGCGACACACTTTACCTCCTTCTGCCCTACAAATGTTCCAACATTTTCATAATTAAAATTTCAGTGTCTTCCCATGATAAGCAAGGGTCTGTGACAGATTGACCGTAGGCGTTGCCCTTTCCGCCTTTTAAGAAGCTTTCAACCATTAGCCCCCGAACAAGGGGTTGGCTTTTTCTTGACTTTAGCACATCCATGGCGATTTCCTGCTGTAGTAGTGGGTTTTTTCCCGAATTTCCGTGGCTAACATCCACGATTACAGGTTCTGTCAGTCCCGCTAAATATTCCAATTGATAGTTGGGGGTCGCCCCGCCCCGCAAAATGCCGTGGGCTAGAGGGTTGCCGTCAGTTTGCACCATGCAATCCCTATAAATAAAGCCGTGAGGTGATTTGGCAGCAGACACAGCGGCGTACATCGGGGCGAGGTCGCCAGAAAGTGGGTTTTTCATCCCCACAGGGACTGACATTCCGCTGGCTACAAGACGATGTTCTTGGTTTTCCACGCTTCTTGCTCCAATGGCGAAATAGCTTAACAAATCATCGAAGTAAGGTAACAGGGCTGGGTACAGTAGTTCGTCTGCTGTATGAAGCCCTGTTTGCTCTAAAATATCTAAGTGAAGCTTTCGGGCGTTATACAAGCCATTTTGCTGGTGTAACATACCCAAAAAACCCTTGCAGTCGGTGCGGGGTTTGGCTGTGTACACCCGCATGACTATTAGAACTTTGCCACTTGCGTATTGTGCCAAATCTACTAATTTGTGGGCATATTCTATCACAGCATCAGGGTCATGGACAGAGCAAGGGCCGATAATCAACAAAAGCCTGCTATCTTCACCACGCAAAATGGCCCCAATATTATTGTTTTTGCTCACTTTGAGCTTTAATTGGTTTTTTAATTCTTCGGGGGTGGGCAAGCCAGCCAATTGTTTCATGTTTTCACTTCCTATGTGTTTTTACCGATAAACTCTCGTATCAGCCATTCGATTTCTTCCTCGTGTACTGCAAATGTTTCAAAGGTGACAAATTCACCACGGGGAAAGCGGTGGTTTTGAGGGTGTTTTTCCGTCTGCAAAATTAAGGTCGGAATTTCTAGGTATATGGGATTTGCGTCAGTTGTTGCAAATTTTGCATCAATCATTATGCCTTGTCGCCGTCTATTAAGGGGTAGCATATTGCGAGCCAACTCCGAAGGAAAACCGTATAAGAGCGGGACGAACGGCGACAAAAGCCACATTGCTCGATTGGTCAAGAGGGAAGAAGGTGGGTATTGATATGGGGCAGGTGACACAAAAATCACACCTTTTATGCGGTCGGTAAACTCCGATGCAAAACGGATTGCCGAAGCAATGCCAGAAGAATGGGCAAACACAAAAACTTCCCTAATATCCAGTTTGTCCAAAAGCTCTAAATAAGTCTCGGCTTGATTTTTTGGGCTGGGGTCTGCGGGAGCATAACTTCCAAGATAACCAAAGCGGGACGGGGCAATGATACGGAAATCGTCTGCCATGCCCTCTACACTTCTAAAACCTTGGTCGTGACCACCAAAATCCCCATGGATAGACAAAATCGGCACACCTTTGTTGCTACCATAGTCCACAAAAACCGTCCTGCCGTGGCTAAGCAAAGCCTGCTCCGTCTCAAATTGTTCCAGCCAGTCCTCTGCGTCATTAAGGGCGTGGGACAGGTGCATATACTGGACGATGAAAAAGAAAAACAATGCCGAAAATATCAAGGCAAGCACCACAATCAGCCCCACAGCCATCTAAAAAACCTCGCATTTCTAAGAAATCATTTAAGTGTCAGCCTTGTCCTCATTATACACTCCGCCCCAAACCCCGTCAAGAATTTTCGGCAAAATGGTATTGACAACACTTTTGTTTGGCTGTATAATAAACACAATCCCGCAAAATGCGGGTTGGCAAATAAAGAACACGTTGGTTGGTGTAAACCGTGCAAAGTCAAAGCCAGCCAACGTGCCTTAAAGCCAAAACAGGCTCAGTGACATTTTACCTCACTGAAGCCTCTTTTGTCAAGCCCTTATAAGGGCAGAAGGAGGATTTTTTATGCAGAAATTTCTGAAAAGACTGCAAATCAAAGGATTTGCTAGTGGATTTTTAATGTGTGCCGTGCTGTCTACCACATTAGTTTTGGCAAACACGGGTGGGGTATGGCGTGAGGTGTTTTATGACGTTAATGTCGTAGTTAATGGTGTTCCCCAAAACTTCCCAGCCGATATGACACCTTTCATAACTGAAGGACGAACTTTTTTACCTGTGCGTGGTATTGCTGAAGTTTTAGATGTACCTGTAGATTGGTATGGTCCAACACGAACCGTTTATATAGGCACAATCCCACATGGAATGCCGTTTTTTCAGAATACTACACACTTTCAAAGTGGTGGTTCAGCTCATGGCGTTGGAACTGTAACAATGCTAGGGAATACTTATCCAAACTCTTTACGTTCTAACAATCGACCTGGGTCGGCTAATGCAAGCTTTTGGCGTGATTATAATCTGAATAGCCAATTCAATGAGTTGACAGGGACTATAGGTCGAATTGACGGTGCAAATACTGCTGCATCGACTATCAGTTTTATTGGTGATGGTAGAACTCTTGCTACATTCACTGTGGATGGAAATACTCATCCGACAGATATTTCTGTGGATTTGAGAGGTGTACTTATTTTAAGAATACAAATTAGCCAACCTGTAAATAGTGTTAATGCACAACATAGGGGAGCTTGGCTTGCATTTACAAATGTAATGATTGAGTAATTTTGAAAGTGTATAATCTAGCATTTGAGACATAAAGACAACCCCCATATTTTTATTTGCAGTGGGGTTGTTTTTGTTTGTTGAGGTTTTACCGCCAATACTTTCGGTCTAAGGCACGGCATTGCACGGCTTCTGCAATATGTGTAACACCTATGTTTTTTGCATCATCCAAATCCGCAATGGTACGGGCAAGTTTTAGAATTTTATGATAGCCCCTTGCGGACAAGTCCATTGTGTCATAAACCCGCTTTAGCAGGGCTTTGGAGTCGTCATCCAGAGGACAGTATTTGTCAATCAACCCACCTGAAAGTTGGGCATTGTTATAGATTTTCTCGTTCTTGTAACGCTTCTGCTGTATGGCTTGGGCTTTTTCTACATGAGCTTTAATTTGAGTGGTGGTTTCCTGTTTATCGTTGCTGAAATCTTCATAATTAACCCTTGCCGCCTCCACGTGAATGTCAATTCTATCCAGTAAAGGGCCTGATATTTTATCAAGGTACTTGCTTACATTTCGCTCGGTGCAACTACATTTGTCACCGTCACCAAAGTAACCACATGGGCAGGGGTTCATGCTGGCAACCAGCACAAAGTTACAAGGATATGTAATGGTGGAATTTACACGAGAGATTGATACCTGCCCATCCTCCATAGGTTGGCGGAGGGCTTCCAGTACATTACGTGCAAATTCTGGCAATTCGTCCAAAAACAGTACCCCATTATGTGCCAGCGAAACCTCCCCAGGACGGGGTATTTTGCCGCCACCCACCAATGCCGAATATGAAATTGTGTGGTGGGGGCTTCGGAAAGGTCTTGCATCAATCAACCGACCCTTGTCTTGGATAAGCCCAGCCACCGAGTAAATTTTTGTAACATCCAAACTTTGTTGGGAAGCAAGACCACCCAAAATACCTGGCATCCGCCTTGCCATCATGGTTTTGCCACTACCTGGCGGACCAATTAGCAAAATATTATGTCCGCCCGCTGCCGAAATTTTCAAGGCACGCTTGACCCCTTCTTGTCCACGCACATCAGCAAAGTCAAGTAAGTCTTTGCCGTCATGCGAGGTTTGTTGCGGGGGTTCTGGTTGATATTCTGACAACAGCTTGCCCTTAAAATGCTGGATTAGTTGCCCAAGACTTTCAGGGGCAAGCACTCTAGCTCCTTCCACCAAGGCGGCTTCACGGGCGTTGTCGGGTGGCACAATACAAAGGCGGTTGCCATTTTCCACTGCGGAATGTACCATGGGCAGAACCCCATGAATTGGGCGAAGCTTACCATCCAACGACAATTCTCCCGCAACAAAAATATCCTTCAAGGCGGTGGCTGGCAATGCTCCCATGGACACCAAAATACCTAGTGCTATGGGTAAATCGTAAGCGGGTCCTTCTTTGCGTATGTCCGCAGGGGCAAGGTTTACGGTAATTCGTTTTGGTGGCATCACCGCCCCAGAATTGCGTAAGGCCGTCCGCACCCGTTCTTTGCTTTCTTTTACAGCAGAATCGGGCAAGCCAACAATGTCAATGCTTGGCATCCCGCCAACCATGTCCACCTCAACTTCAATGCGTGTGCCATCCACACCATGCAATGCCCCTGATATTATTTTTGCAACCAAAAAATCACCTCACGTAAAAAACGACGGGTAGCCGTCGCAATATTCACTATACATCGTTATCGTCTATGTACCTCTTAAAAACTTTAAGCAAAAGACTTATGATTTTACCTGCAACCGCTGCCAAAAGGGCAATTCCCGCAGGTTCTATTACCGAACCTAATGCACCAACATAACTCATCACCCAATCCAAGCCACTCCAACAGGAATAGTCCATCCCCGACATGGTAGACAATGGAAGAATTATGAAGAACACGAATACCAAAAACCAAACAAGATACCATATATATCGGGGTATCTTTTTCCTGTATTTATTTTTGAATTCTTGCTCATCTTTATAAATTTGATATTTAAGTTGCTCATATTTTTTCTGCATTTCGGGTATCACGCTTATAGCGTGCGTAGCGTCAGGGTCCTCTATACTTGCTTCTGTGCTTACAGATTTTGATTTATCGTCAAAGTCGCTTTTTGGTGTTATCCTAATTTTGCTCATAGTCAAAAAGCCTTTCAAAGTCCGCTCTTATATCACCATCTGTCATAAACGCTAATTTCTCTTTGTGCCACTGCTTATCCCAAGCACCATTTTTTTCGTGAGTCCAGTCTACCAGTTTTGTAGCTGACCATTTGCCGTGATTTTCTAAGGTGGCAGACACTATTTCTTCCAGTTCCAAAAACATACTGTCATTTGCATTTGGTAGACCTGCGTCACTTTTTTGTGCATTGTACACATTCAAAAAGACGGGTCCATATGGCCAAGCCCTTGGCTTTTCATCAAATAATGGCTTTTTGTTAATGACAAGATGATGACCATAACAAATATAAAGCCACTTCTGGATTTGTGTCACATTAGGCTGATACCCTTCATCAGTGGCTCTCTTATGGAGATAAGCCGCAAATTCAACACTATTAACCATGGATTTATCCCTCCTTCTGTTTTTTCGACAAAAAACACATTTCTTTATATCATTATAATAACACAAGCCCAATATTTGGGCAAGCCCCTTTTTCATGCTACCTCACCTCTTTTACATACTATTCCCTGAAAATTGAGTTGAAAACAAAGAAGACCCCGCAACAAAGCGAAGCCCTCTTCCTTTAGTGTACACTTATTACTTTCTAAGATTAAAGAAAGATATTTTCTCACTAAGCATTTCTGCTTGGCTATTAAGCTCCTGCGAAGCGGCGGCGGTTTCTTCTGCGTTTGCGGAGTTTTCTGCAACAACTTGGCTAATATCATCTACATTTTCGGCAACGGCAGATATGGAGCTAAGTTGTTGGTTAGAAATATCAACAATTTGCGAAACCAATTCGGATGTTTCACCAATGTTTGCTGTGATGGTGTTGAAAGATACAGCAACCTCTGATGCAGCCATTGCACCTTCGTCTGCGGCTTCGGTATTATTTACGATGATAACCGAAGTGTCTGCAGCGGATTTTTGGCTGCGTCCCGCAAGGGTGCGGACCTCGTCAGCCACCACGGCAAAACCTTTACCATGCTCACCAGCCCTTGCCGCTTCTACGCTGGCATTAAGGGCAAGAAGGTTGGTTTGGAAGGCGATGCTGGTGATGGTATCAATAATTTCCGAAATACCTTCGCTGGATGTTTTAATCTTGTTCATGGTGTCCATCATAGATGATACAATTTCATCACCTTGTGCGGCATAGGTTTGGGACAACTTGGAGCTTTGTTCTGCCGACGCAGCATTGCTACTGGCTTGGGTTGCTTTTTGTTGTATCAAGCCCATAGAGTTGTTAAGTTGCTCTATGGCGGCGGTTTGTCTGGAAGCACCTTCTGCTAAGTACATGGAGCTTTGAGAGATTTGGTCAGAACCAACCACAACGTGCTTTGATGCAACTGATATATCTGTCATTGTGGTGTTGAGAGAGTCTAAAATTTGGTTTAGTGCAACTTTTATTGGTTCATAAGAGCCTACATAATCACGGTTGACGGATGGTGTCAAGTCGCCCTCTGCCATGCGTCCAAGGATTTCTGCAATTTCTTCAATGTATGACTCTGTGATTCTATTCACCTTGTTGCAAGCGTTTCTCATCACATCAAAATGCCCATGGAATTCGCCTTCCAAATCACTAAAATCGCCAATGGTCATTAGCATTAAATTGTGTTCTATTTGGCATAGGGGTTCTTCTACAGATGTTACCAAATTATTTAGGTCGGTAACAAGCGATGCCCAACTACCCTCGAATTTGCTTGTATCAATCTTTTCGTCAAAATTACCACCTGCGGCAGTTTTTGCGAGTATTGCAACAGATTCGCAAATCTCTTTAAGCTTGAAGGAGATGGAGCGTAAAGTTTCTGGCAAAATCATTTTTCTGCCTGGCATGTCAGAAATACTTAAATCGAAGTTGCCTTCTTTTAGTTGGTTAAGTGCAAATAAAAGACTTCGGACATCTGCTACAGCACCATCTTGCAGTTTGTTTAAGCTCTCCACCACTTCCCTAAAAGAGTTTTGGTATTTGCTTTCATCGGCACGATATGCGGTGTCACCAACCACATTAAACTGATAGTCAGCGTTTTTAAGGTCGTCTACCAAGCTTCTTACTGTGGTTACAAGCCCAGCGATGTCTTGGTTTAGCTCACCAATTTCATCCTTTGCCATGGATTTGCTTATATTTACGTTAAGATTACCCTTTGTAGCTTCTTTTATTGTGCCAGCAACCTCTTTTAGTGGACGTAGAAAGCTACGTGAAATGAAAAGGAATGTGAAAGCGGTTACAAGAACCAAGATTACGGCAATGGTGATAAGTATTGGTGCTAAGGCTCGCCAAACGGAAGCGGTTGTTATGTCGGCTGGAATAACCGCTACCAAATACCAACTAGTTGAAGGTATCATGGATTGTATGAAATAAGAGTCTATATCTTCAAAGTTAGGGTGTTGAAAAATCGCTTCACCATCCAAAATTCTGGATGATATTGAGGTGTATTGTGGCACATTTGACAAAAGTCGAAACCCATTCTGCTGGGTTCGCATTAAGGCGGGGTTGGGATGGGTGATAATTTCGCCATTTGAACCGACCACAAAAAGATAACCGCCATCAGTTACATCAAGGGATGAAACAATGTTGGCAAAGGGGTCTAAGTCGACATTAATATCCGCAATGCCTGCCAAAGATATTGACAGACCACCAACGACTTGTTGGTTAAACCCTAACCAATTTCCAACCTGCTCCGCATTAAGGGCGCTATCACGCTGGGTAATGCCAATTACATAGTCATAAACCGTGTTGCGTACAGCGGTGTATACAACCGCAAAAGCCACAATCAAGCCGATTAGAGAAAACAGTGTCATGCCCAAAACCAGCTTGTGGGATAGTTTCAAATTCTTCATTTGTCCATCTCCTTTATAACTAATTAATTTTGTTGATTTTTGAACAAATATCGACATCTTTAGAATATCATAACACAATTTCTTGCCATTTACAACCCTAATATACAACTTATTATGTGACAAAAATAGTAAAGACCCGCCAAGGCAAGGTCTTTACTCTATAATTATAACGCATCAAAAGCTAACATTTACTCTTTTATTTACGCAATTCTGCCCCAAAGGCTTCGTTTACGGCTTTTAGGATTTTTTCTGTGGCTTTTACAGCTTCTTCATCGGTTAGGGTTCGGTCGTCGGCTCTGAATGTTAGATTGTATGCCATGGATTTTGTGTCTGCGGGCAGTTTGTCCCCTGTGTAGATGTCAAAGAGGTTAATGCCACGCAGGATTTTGCCGCCAGATTGCTTGATGCAGCTGGATAATTCGCCATGGGTTATGTCATCTTTAACAACCAGTGCCAAATCACGCTGGATTTGTGGGTAACGAGGTAAGGGTCTATATGCCTTAATCATCTGGGTCTGTTCACGAAGTAGGTCAAAATCCAACACAGCCACATAACAAGGTGTGCCAATTTCATAGTTTTCTGCCACCTGTGGGTGGATTTGCCCGCAATATCCTAGGTTTTTATATCCTGCATTGCGCCCAGGGTGCATAAATGGCGTGCAAGTTACTGGGCTAAAGTCCTGTGGCGTTTCGTCCAAACCAAACACACGCCCGAGGGTTTCAACAACCCCTTTAATTGCATAAAAATCCATATCACCATAACCGCCCACGACCAAATACTCGTATTCATTGGGTAATTCGCCGTTTTCGCTGGGCAAATATAATTTAACCAACTCAAATAGGCGGGCTTCTGGGCTTCTGCGGTTGTAGTTGGTGGATAGTGCTGTTAAAATGCTGTTTATTGGGTTGGTACGCATGATGCTTGTATCCTCGCCTAATGGGTTGATGATTTTTACGGCATCACGCAATCGGTTGTCTGGTTGGATTAGCAGTTTGTCAAACACTTTGGGGCTTTCAAAGGCGTATGTTAGCATTTGAGAATAGCCCAGTGATACCATGGTTTCGACTAATTTATCCTCCATGCGTTGGTGGTCAGTTTTGCCTCCCACATTTGATGAAGCAGCCACAACTGTGGGGATGTTGTCGTAACCATATAGGCGGGCAACTTCTTCTGCTAAATCCTGCCAAATTTCTAAATCATAGCGGTAGGTGGGGATTGTGGCTGTGTTACTGTCCACCTTGATGCCTAAACGCCATAAAAGTTCAGCGATTTTTGTCTCGTCTACATCAATACCTAGTAGGGCGGTGATTTTAGTGGGGTCAAATTCCAGTTTACGCTCTAAACGTGGGGAGGGGTAACAGTCTACAAGACCTTCCACGATGTCGCCACATTCCAGCATCTTCACTAATTCCAAAGCACGGTTGATGCACGCAAGTGCCAAGTTGGGGTCAAGTCCCTTTTCGTATCTTCCACTACTATCTGTTCGCAAACCCAGCCTTTTAGAGCTTTGACGAATGTTTACCCCGTTAAAATTAGCAGACTCAAATAAAATTGTTGTTGTATCATCCAAAATTTTAGAATGTTCGCCACCCATGATGCCAGCAATGCCCACGGCACGGGTTTCATCTGCGATAACAAGCATGTCGACATCCAAGGTGCGTTCTGTGCCGTCAAGGGTTACAAGTTTTTCGCCTTCCCTAGCGTTGCGTACCACAATTTTGTCACCATGTATAGCACGGATGTCAAAAGCGTGCATGGGTTGACCCATTTCAAGCATTACATAGTTGGTAATGTCCACAATATTGTTGACGGGGCGTAAACCGCAAGCAATCAGCCTTGTCCGTAACCACTGGGGCGAAGGGCGAACCTTAACATTCTCAACAACCGCCGCCACATAACGGCTACAAAGCTTATCATTCTGGATTTCGACAGCGATGCGGTCATTAGTGGGTTTTTCCAATTGGTAATTCGTAACTCGTAATTCACAATTAAACGTCGCAGACGTTTCCCTCGCCCTTCCTATTATCGAGAAACAGTCTGGGCGGTTTGTGGTAATCTCAAATTCCACAACATCTTGGCGTATGCCCAAAATATTAACGGCATCTTCTCCTAAGGGTTCTGGTTTAGGGAATATATAAATACCGTCTTCAGGAGCTTCAGGAAAATCTGCACGGCTATAACCCAGCTCCTCTACAGAACACAGCATCCCTTCGGACTCCTCACCCCTAATTTTACCCTTTTTAATTTTAAGTCCGTCAGCCAAATTTGCACCATGCAAAGCCACGGGAATATAATCACCAACGGTTAGGTTGGTTGCGCCTGTCACAATCTGCTTAAACTCGTCATTTCCTATAGCTACTTTTGTAACTACTAGTTTGTCAGCGTCTGGGTGTTTGCGTATATCTTCAATGCGACCAACAACCACGCCAGTAATTTCTGCTCCCAAATGGTGGATTTTTTCCACTTTAGAACCACTCATTGTCATTTTGTCCGCAAACTCGTTAAGTGGTATATCTATATCAACAAAATCTTCTAACCAAGACATTGGTAAATTCATATTAGTCCTCCTGCATTTCCTCTCTAAAATTGCTTCAAAAAACGAATATCATTGTCGAACAATAGACGCATATCGTCGATATTGTAGCGTTGCATGGCAATCCGCTCCAACCCCATGCCGAAGGCGAAACCGCTGTATTCATCGGGGTCAATGCCACAGTTTCTAAGCACATTCGGGTGAACCATACCGCAACCTAAAAGCTCAATCCAACCCTCGCCTTTACATAGGCGACAGCCCTTTATCTTTGTGGCATCGCCACCGCAACCAAAGCAAGAAATGTCCATTTCTGCCGAAGGCTCTGTAAAAGCAAAATGATGGGGGCGGAAGCGGGTTTTAACATCCTCGCCAAAAAGGGTTTGGGCAAACACTGTTAATGCCCCCTTTAGATGCCCCATGTGTATGCCCTTGTCCACAACAAGCCCCTCCATTTGGTGAAAAACGGGGCTGTGAGTGGCATCAATGTCATCCGAGCGAAAAACCTTCCCAGGGGCAACAATGGCAATTGGCAATTTGCCCTCCTCCATTTTGCGGATTTGTACGGGGCTTGTCTGGGTACGTAAAACATGACCGTCTTCAACGTAAAAAGTGTCCTGCTCATCCCTTGCTGGGTGGTGGGCGGGGATGTTAAGGGCTTGGAAGTTGTGGTAATCCGTTTCAATGTCAGGTCCTGTGGCGATTTCGTAACCCATGCCCATAAAAATATTACAAAGCTCCTCAATTATCATAGTCATAGGATGTTTTGTTCCGATGCTAGTGGCTCTACCAGGCAAGGTAACATCAATATGTTCGCTTGCCATTGCCTGTGCCATCTCCGCCTTGTGAAGGGTGTTTTTGCGGGCTTCTAGTGCTGTTTCAAGTTCTTCCCGCACCTCATTGGCGATTTGCCCCATAACAGGGCGTTCTTCGGCTGATAAAGCACCCATGCCACGTAAAATCTGTGTAAGTTCACCTTTTTTACCGAAAATACTGACACGTAAATCATCCAAAGCTCGCATATTATCAGCACCAGCCATGCCAGCCAGTGCCTTATCTTTTATTTGCATCAATTCTTCTCTCATATAATCCCTGCCTTCTTTTTTGGTGTCACTTTTGTAATTTTAGCAAATGATTGGTGTCAAGTCAAGGTTTATTGGGGCATATAAACAAATTGATTTTGCTGTGGACACCAAAGCCATTTTTGACCCGCCACGACCAAATCAAAATAATTGTCATCATTAAGGTGCATCAACTGAATGTCAAAGGTGGCAAAGTTAACCCCCTGTCTATCCGAAGATGGTTTGTCATGGTTATAATTTGTAGGAATAATCTGAATTTCTTGTATGAAATCGAAGTCCCATGTATAAACTCGAATGTGCTTAACGTAAGGGTCACCTTGATTTTCTCCTCCTGTTAAAAGCGGAGCATTCACAAGTATACTGACCCCCTCCCTTGTGTCATAACTTTCGTTTAACTGCCTATGTTGATGTTCTTCACGACGAACTTCCGCAAAACTACCATCCAAATAGGCAAAATGATGGATTACTTGGGTTTCTCCTGCACCTTCCATCCATCCATAACTCCATGTCTCTGCTTCCTTGTCTATCCAAAGACGAACACTAGTAATTCTGTCCGTCAGCTGTTGATTAAAGACAAATTGCCCCAAGTCAGCATCCCAAAGCCAGTGATAATGACGTCCCCAGACTGGGTATCTCTCACTATGAAGATAACTAAACAGACGCATATCCAAGTAACCGTCAAAATTTAGGTCGATAAATGATGGTTGCATTAAATTGCTGTCAATGTCATTAAAGGGCGATGTTAGCTGGCGTAAGCCTGCTATTTCTTGGATAAGCCTGTGTTCTTCGTCATAAATACGTATGATTGTGTCGAATATAGGGAATGGGTCATTTTCGTTTGATGGTACTTGGCTAAGTATACGGTGTAAGCTTAGGTTGGTTTGCTCTCCTATTCGCTTATGGGTTATGAATGTCAGTGGTTCTGGGCGGTATTCTCCCAGCACTTCGTCCGCAATTCCATAATACTCCACATTTTCTATGTACTCTACATCACTGCCATTGCAAGCCACTAAAAGTAATGACATAATCGCAATCACAAGGACTGACACTTTCTTTTTCATGTGACACCCCCAAAGTCCGTAGGGACGCACATATGTACGTCCCTACGATTTTTATAATTACTTCTCCAAAAACTCCATTTGGTCTTTTAATTCTTGTGGTACAGGTCTATCCATTTTATCTATCTTTTGAATCATATTGCCCAGTTTTTGAATGGCTTGCTTATTCTGCAAATCACGGAGTTTTAGAGGTTCTGAATACTGCGGGTTTGTAGAAAGTCTTTCCCGTACTTCTTCTGGGAATGGACAATACATAGCCATGATTTTACGGGCAACTTTGTTAAGTCGTTGGGAGCCGTTACATTCGTACATCAACCAGTCAACATAGTTGTTTACAAACACGGCACGATAGACGTTTCTGGCACGCATAATCTCGGTTTTTACGCTGGATTTGGCATCCATGGATAAATCTTTGTTGTTGCGGTAAAATTGGAGGTATGTGAAATATTCGCTGGTAAGGGATGGGTATGTTGCATCCGACCACCTTGCACCCTGCACACGTTTGCACATTTCCCAGCGGAACTCGCCCGCCAAGCGTATTAGGGCTTGTTTCGTATCTTCCAAATAGAAGGCAGGGAAGAACATTCTGGCACTGGTATTGCGGTTGCGCCCTTCAATCTCTTGCCACAAGGCCCCTCGCACGCCCACATTAGGCATTAGGATGAAATTGGGCATAACCTCCACATCTAGCTGTGTGCTGTTAATCTCCAGCTCTTGGTTGCTATAAACAACTTCACGATGAAATGCGGAAAAGTCCAATTTTAAGATTTCGTCCATGACTTCTGACAGCTTGTCTGCCGTTACAAGCGATGTTTTTAGGCTACGTTGCACATTGCTGTCAGCAAACACAGGCACATAAGAAGAAACACGCCCAAAGGTAATTTTGTTTCCGATTGGGAAAACACTTTCCAGCTCGAAAAGCATTTTACCCTCTTTGTCCGCAAGCAAGCGTTTTTCCTCTTTTTCAGCATCAGGACCATGCAACCGTTTAGATTGGATAATATCTTTAACACTGCTGGCGTAATCCGTGTCCAAGTCACCTTGGCTTGGCTCTTTTTCACCATTGTAAATGGCTGTTAGCCATTCGGTAATGGTGTAAACGCCACGGCTAGGGTCGCCTTTATAGCTGTCTGCGATAGAGTATAGGTAATCAGCATTTTCTACTCCCGCTAAAGCCGCATCCATATATCCAAAATTCAAAAACATTTTGATGACCGTTGGAACATTGTCGTCCCGCAGGCTTTTAAGAAACACGGGGGTGTAAATTTTGAAAAAGTCGCTGGTAATTTCACGACGTAGACGGTAAACATTATCTTCTGTGCTGGTTCTGTCACGCACTAACGTAAAATCATGGATGTTGCGAGCAAAACGATTGGCATCTTCTTCTGCAATTTCAGAATACTCCAAAATTTCATAAAGAGAGTCTTTTAAGTTTTGCTTTACGCCACCGTCAAGCTCAGGGGCGTCGGACAGTGCTTCTGTACCACGCTTTGCCGCCGCCGCTTCTTCATAACCACCCCAACGCTGAGCAAGCAGGGTCTGGTCCGCTCCAGGCATACCCTGCAAAAAGTCGCCAATTTGCTTTACAAGTTTACCTACAGTTTCATCAGCACCCTTAACATTAATTGTGGCTGTGTGTAGCTCGGAAACCACATTAAGCAAATCCAATCCTTCAGTATTTATAAATTTTAACGCAATTTCTTCCAAATAACGCTTGCAAGTTTGGGCGGATGTTATCAACTGGTTTATATGCAAAAATCCAGTACGCAAAAATCCTATGGAAACGCCCACATTGCTAAAAAAGTCCTTAAATGTGCCAGTATCCATTTTGGCAATGGCTGGATAGTATTCACCCAACCAGTCACCAAGATTATCCACATCATCCAGAGATTTTATTGCATCCAAACCACCAATATCCTTTGCGGTAAAGGAGTACAAACCACACAACCGTTGGTATTCTGCATTTGCTGAAACCAAAAGCTTATAAGCTGCCGCCGCCTTGCTCGCAAAACCCTGCCGCAACTTGGCAAGTTCCGCCCCTTGGCGACACAGCGACCAAACCACCTTATTTGTCAAATCCTCGCTGTTACGCAGAAGGTTCTCCAAATCCGTAATTCCTTCATAACTATTGGTGAAGGCGGTCACATCTGTTTCGGCTGTATATGTCAGCCCATAATTTCCGCTGTCAAAGGCATCCAGCCCAATTAAATCACCCTGCCCAAAGGCAAATTTACGCCCCAAAAAACTGGTGGACACACTCCCCTTCGCTACGAACAAAATATTGTTCATCTGCTCGCCTGCGGTTTTTAGGGTATCCCCTTGCTTAAAAACTGTTAAAGCCATAAGTCACAGCCTTTCTTCTATAAGATATTATATTTATTTGTCATAAGACCATGTGCCACGTTTCAATCCTAACAACTCAAAGAGTTTTTCTGTTTGACCCATTCACAAAAAACATCTTCAAAAATTAGTCTTCCTTTATTATAACACCTTTCAACAAAAAACGCAACCAATTTTTGCCTAACATAATTAGACAAATCCGTTAAATACTATCAGAGCAAGCATTTACAAGCTTCACCCTAATTACACAGAAGGATTTTGTTAAAATCATGTTACAAAGCGCACGTTGCAGTAGACGAGGCACACTATTTTATGTTATCCTTTATCAAGCTGTCTGATACTTAGGAAAGGGTTCTGTTGTGACACAAATGTTACAAGGTGGTTACACTTGGAAAATTTGTGTTGACAATTGACGCCCTCCTTGGTACAATGTCAGTGTAAACCTAAAAAAGGGCGTACCCAAACATAAATGCTGGCTTAGGCTTGACGCTTCCCACCGACGGCTTAAAACGGCATCCTTCCTAACAGGGAAAACCCTTACAAAATCCAATTTTCTTTCTAAAGGAGGAATTTACGCAATGAAATTGAAGAGAAAAATTGCGTCGCTGTTGGCATTTATCATGTCATTCAGCACAATCGCAGCCTTCAGCGTTTCTGCGGACACAATTGAGCCAGCTTATGTGCCAATCATGCCACTAGCAGGAACAATTTCTGGCCCTGCTACACTTAGTCTAACTGAAGGTGAGCCAATGGCTCCCGTGACTTTAACATCCGCTGGATGGACGGCTGGATATTCTTTGGCTGATACTGCAGCGGCTTCTCGCTGGACAGCCACTGGACTACCAGCTGGTATCACTTTGGAAGCTGCAACTGGTATACTTTCTGGTACACCTACAGCTGCGCAGGTTGCGACTAATGCTACAATTACCGCTACTGCCACCAATCTTACTGGTCCTACTACGGAAGTCGCTACTTACACTATCAGCTTTACTGTAAATGCTCCGACTGTGTTTCCTGGTTTTTCGGCACAAACCAGAAACCTAACTGTAGGAACTCCATCTGCCACTACGCTATCCGCAGCTGAAAGTGGAGTAACTTTTGCTCTAGCAACTGGTGCTACTATGCCAGCTGGACTAACTCTTGAAAGCACTGGTGCTATCACTGGTACACCAGCTGCAAACACTGTTGGTACTCACATTGTTAGCGTAGTTGCTACAAACCCAGTCGGTGGTTTGACTCAAACCGCTGATGTTACTCTAATTATTGGTGCTGCAATTCCTGTTTTCAGTGTTACTGGTCTTCCAACTACTAACCAAGTTTGGCAAGTTGGTCAAGCAATCACTAACATAGCTCCAGGACATACCAATGCTCCAAGCGGAACTACTGGCGTTACTTGGGGTGCTACTGGTCTTCCAGCTGGCGTTACCATTGACGCAGCAACTGGTGTTATTTCTGGTACGCCAACTGCTGAAGTAGCTATAAACACAACTGTAACGGTTACTGCTACTGCCGCACCTTCTACTGATGATGCTACTGGAACTTTCACCTTCATGGTTCAACCAGCTGCGTGGGTTCCTCCTGCTGGTGGTATGGGTCGTCTTAGATTGACCGACCAAGGTACTGGTCAAATCACAAACCAAGTTAGCTTGAATACTAACTATCGTTTGGTTGATAGATATGTTGCAGCAACTGGAAGCTGGACTGAAGTTGCTACAGCTACAACTGCATGGAATGAGAATCGTGTTAGACCTTTCCGTCATGCACCTGAATTGATTATGCCTGCTGCACACAGAGAAGACATGACAATTACCCTTGCTGGTTGGGGCAATGGCGTATGGGCTCACATGAACCCAGTTGTTGCGCAACCTGCTAACACAGACCACCCAATTCAAGGTGGTAACATGAGTATGACCCAAGCTAACTGGGATAACATTGTACGCACGTTTGGAAACGTTGCTCCACTTGGAACTTCAATGGATAGCACGCGTCCAGCTAACAATGGTCGCTGGTATGTACTTGGAAATGGTCAAATGGGCTGGTCTGGTATCGCAAATACTGGTTCTGAGTTCCGTGGCGAAGTTTCCTACATCCTTCGTTTCTCAAACACAGTTATAACTCTTGAGCTACGTAACCTTCCTGGCGAGTCTGATGGTGTATCTGTTATCAGAGTACCTCTTGCTGCTAACGTTGATTGGGTTGCTGGAAACAACACTTGGAATCGTACTGCTCCAACTGTAACCCTAAACTCTCAAGGTATCGTTGACCGTCCTCTAACGTTTATTTCTGGCGTTGGTGCTACCAACTTGATTGGTGGAACTGTTGTTACTGGTCGTGACTCTGTTACTCTTAACAACTTCACCGTTCGTGGTCCAATTGATTCTTGGATTGCAGATGGCGAAATAGCTTTTAGATTGCCATTCGACTACCGTTTTGGACCTGTATCTGATGTAACTGTTACTTTTGGCGGTCAAACTTTGGCTTCTAACCTTATCGCTATTCCACAAAACTCTTTCTTCGTTTCTGGAAGCGATGCTGGAAATCCAAACTTTGTTAACCCAAGAGATGGTATTTCTTCTCAAGCTATTCTAGTAGTTACTTTGCCATCAACCATTCCTGCTGGTTTGGGTCAACCAACACTTGATTTGGTTGTAAGTGGTCTTCGTGTAATTTCTAACGAGCTTCAAGGCAACACAAGAGCAACTGGTAATGTGGCTCTTGAAATGATTACTGGTGGCGGAAACACTAACACCCAAGGTATGGTGTCTGGCATATCTGCTGTTAACGTTGGTCGTGAACTTCGTCCTGCTTTCCGTAACGCAGGTACTTCAAGTGTAAACGTTGCTACTTTTGCAGAGCATGGTGTAACCTTTAACCGTGTTGGTGGTGCAAATGCTGCACAAGGTTATGTCCCAACTATTGTTGGTGGTTGGTTGCCAGCAGTAGGAAACCAAGCTGGTCGTGCACATCCATACACCCACGAGCGTGGTGTTGGACGTAACCAACTAACTGGTGCTGCTGCTTACGGTAACGTAGCTTCTGTACAACTTACTGAAGTTGTGCCAGAAAGCATCCTAAGACATGGTGCAACATTCACTCTTGTTGATGCTGATGGTAACTTGCATCCTTATGCTTCTATCCGTAGCGTTAACTTGATTTCTAGCACTATCGGTGGTGGTGGTCAAACCCGTGGTATCAACGGAAACTTCACCAACCAGCGTACTGCAGCTAATGCGCATCTAGGTGTTACTACTACTGCAACTGGCAATGCGATTGGTGCAAATGGCGATGTATCCTTTAACGAAAATGGACGTAGCGTTACTGTAAGAGGAATTGACGCTGCAAGAGATTCTAGAATCCAAATCACTGCACACTTTGCAATCACTGCAGATGTTAACTTTGAAGGAAACATCTATATCAGTGTGAACGAAGGTGGCGTAACTGGTACTAACGTTGGTGCTTTCATTGATGTTCCTCCTGTAGAAGTTGCTAATGTTCGTCGTGCTATATTTGTTGAAACTGAAAGCACTGTAATTCCAGTTGGTATGCAACAAATTTCTGTTGCTGACATCACAATCCGTGAAGCACAACCTGGTGACTTCCGTCAAAACTCCAATATCCGTGTTTACCTAGGTGAGTATGGTATTGGTCAATTGACTGGCAATGCTAACCCAGTTTTCACTCCAATCACTGCGGCTAATGTTGCTAACCACATTACTGTAGGTGGTGCTACTTCTCAGGCGAACCGTGTTGGTGCATCTTTGCAACCAATCCACGGAACTGATAACGCCATTCACATCAACATCGGTCGTCAAACTCAAGGTACTGAGCCATCTTACATTCAGTTGACTGGCTTGAGTGTTAGAACTGACCGTGGTGTTCCACATGGTACTTTCGAACTTATCGTTCGTGGTTCTTCCGTGTTGAACAACGAAGCTTACAGAGACCTAAACATGAACGGTAATACTCCAATTCGTTTTAACGAAGCAAATCGTGCACGTTTTGCGCATCACCCACTATACTTCTTGGGTTATGTAGATACTAACGAGGCTGCTGTTGTAGGTCAAGGTGGTGCTGGTGCTGGTGCATTCAACCCAGCCAACATGCCAAGCATCGCTGTACCTCATCAAGCTGGTACTACCTTCTACATTGATGGCGAAGCTCGTACGTTTGCTGATGGTATTGCTTCTATCAGCCTAGGTACTCCTGCTGTTGTAGGTGGTGTAACTGTTCCTGCTGGAAGATTGTTTGTACCTTTCCGTGAAATCGTTGAAGCTTTGGCTGGATACGATGGCACTGGTGCTAACCCAATCCAATTCCATGCAGGTAACACGTTCCAAGGTATACCACACGTAATCATCGTTACTATTGGTGACAGAACTGTTACTTTCACTACGGGTGATGACCACTTCGTTCGTGATGGTGTTCGTGTACCAATGAACTATGCTGGAACTTCATTTGCTCCTTTCATTGGTGACGGTACTACTGGTGTAATGGGTCGTACGTACTTGCCTTTGAGATTTATTGCCAACGCTTTTGGTCTTGAGCTTCAAGATAACGTAAATGGCAATGCTGTTATCAACTAATAGCACATTATATAGCTTGGGAGACCCTTCGGGGTCTTCTTTGCTTTAAGTGCGGGAGGATATTGTGGATAAAAGATTACAGAAATATGTAGAAGCGGTTGTGGGTATTGGGGTTAATATCCAACGGGGGCAAAAGCTATTGATACGTTGTTCGGTGGATGCGGCATACATTGCACGGCTGGCGATGGAGGAGGCTTACAAGCGAGGGGCGGCAGATGTGCAAGTTATTTGGGACGACGATGCTTGTGAAAGAATTGATTATTTACTTGCTCCTGAAGAAAAATTCGGGCAAGTTGAGGAATGGCGAAGGGCAAGAATGCAACATTTGGTAGATGAGAAGTATAATTTGCTGTCTATTTCATCGGATGACCCAGAGAATTTGAAGGGCGTTTGTCCAGATAGAATTAAGAGGGACAATATTGCTTATGGCAAGATGAATAAGCCACGAAGTCAACAAATTATGGCTTCGGAGGTGCAATGGGTAGGTTGCAGTGTGCCTTCACTAGCTTGGGCTAGGAAGGTATTTCCTGATGCTATATGCGACGAGGATGCCGTGTCACGGATGTGGGAGGCGATTTTTGCTGCCTGTCGCATTGATGAAAATGACCCAGTGGAAAATTGGCGTAAACACACGGAATACTTGCAGGGCAATGCGGATGCTATGAATTCTGCAAACTTTCAAAGTTTGAGGTTCAAAAATAGTCTGGGTACTGATTTGGAAATGGAATTACCAAAAGACCATTTTTGGGTTGCTTGCGGTGAAGAAGCCAAGACAGGCGTTAACTTTGTTGCGAATATGCCCACCGAAGAAGTTTTTACTGCCCCACAAAGAGATAGAGTGAATGGGATTGTTTACGCTACAAAACCACTGGTGTACATGGGTGATGTGATTGATAGATTTTGGTTGCGCTTTGAAAAGGGCAGGGTAGTTGATTATGCCGCCGAAAAAAATCAACATTTGTTAGAAAAGTTGCTGACATCAACCCCCAATGCGGACTTTTTGGGCGAGGTGGCGTTGGTTCCGCACTCATCCCCTATTAGCCAGTCTGGTATCTTGTGGTATAACACTCTATATGATGAAAACGCCTCTTGTCATCTTGCACTTGGGAAGGGTTACCCAGATTGTGTTAAGGGCGCTGTAGGCAAATCTGAAGAAGATATATTGGCAATGGGGTTAAACCAATCACTTGAGCATGAAGACTTTATGATTGGCTCTGCCTGTATGGACATCGTTGGCATAATGCAAGATGGTCGAGAGGTGCAGATTTTTGTTAAAGGCGAATGGGTTTTGTAAAATAGACATCTTCCAGAACTAGATTTTATACTTGTTTTTTGTCTAAAACTCACCATTTGGGCGAGTGACCTAAATGGTGGTTTTGCTTATCAACAAAACTCCCTATACAAAATCTCTCGGACATTTACGATTTCATACCACAAAAAAGCAGAATGTTGGTTTTTAGAGGGGTCTGCTTTGTAGGAAAAATTTTATCAGCTTATATTTTGACGAATTACACAAAATATCAAATAACATTCTGAAAACTGGAGTTGATAAAATATGAAAATTTTAGCTTTGTGTGTTGCATTGCTTGCGACAGGAGCTGTTGCTCAAATTCAAGAGCCAAATGTGGAGGCTACAGGGGCGGTGCTGGTAGAAGTGGACAGTGGGCGTATTTTGTGGGGTAAGGCGGAAGATGAGCCACTGGCAATGGCAAGCACCACAAAAATAATGACTGCTGTTGTGGTGTTAGAGTACGGCAATTTAGATGAAGTTGTTACTGTTAGCAAATTGGCGGCCGCTGCCCCCAAGGTCAAAATGAATTTGCAAGCAGGGGAAGAAATTAAGTTGAAGGATTTGCTTCATGCACTTATGCTACAATCCAGCAACGATGCGGCCGTGGCGATTGCGGAGCATATTAGTGGCAGTGTGGAGGAATTTTGTGCTTACATGACCACTAAAGCCCATCAATTAGGGGCTGTCGACACTGTTTTTGAAACAGCAAGCGGGCTGGATAAAGGAAATCACCAGTCAACAGCGGTGGATTTGGCAATCATTACTCGTTATGCCCTGCAAAACCACGAGTTTCGGGAGTTGATTGCAACTCCCAGTTGGCACGCAACCAGCAGTCATACTAGCTACCAAATAACCAACAAAAATCGCCTATTAAATGAGTACGAGGGTGCATTTGGCGTTAAAACTGGTTTCACAAACAAGGCTGGGCATTGTTTTGTGGGAGCGGCAGAGCAAGACGGTATGGAATTGGTGTCGGTGGTGCTTGCCAGTGGTTGGGGCAACCGTGGCAAGGAGCAAAAATGGGTTGATACCAAACGCCTGCTAAATTACGGCTTCGACAACTTTGAAATGCAAGTCATTGTAAGCCAAGGCGATAACGCAGGCACGCTGGAAGTGACCCGCACAAAAACCCCGCAAATCACCCTGCATTATGGAGAAGGCATCACCATTCCAGTACGCATTGACGGGGAGCAGATTGATTTGACTGCTCATTTTCCTGCTCAATTACAAGCACCTGTAGAGGCAGGAACACAGGTGGGAGAAGGGCGACTGCATCTTAACGGTGAATATTTTGCATCAATCCCAATATACACAGTGGAAACAGCAGAAAGACATGACCTAAAAACATCATTAGAGAAAGTGATACGCCAGTTTTTGCGTATAGGTAGTAGCCAAGAAATACAAATTGTTCTGCCAGAATTTTAGGATTTGTCACATTATAAAAAGGCATTTCGTTTCTTGAAATGCCTTTATGTAAATCGCTTTCTATTTGTCTACTCAAAATTCAAGCTAGTCCTGACGCTTATCTTTGCTGCACGTTTAGCACATGACCTGCTTGCAAAATATCCAATGACAAAAGTGAATAGAAACCATACAACATAAGAAATTAAAAGCAACACAATGTTAAATTGAAGCGGTGCTTCTAAAATCATATTTCCGAAAAGATGCAAACCGAACAACACAAATGGGATGCCAGCGAAAACAGCAACAACCCAGCTAATCAGGCTAATAAAAATGCTTTCAGAAGTGATAATCCTAATCAATTGCTTTTTAGATGCTCCCATCGCTTTCATTATGCCGAGTTCTTTAGCCCTCTCTGCGACTTGTGCATTCATGGTTGCTGCCAGCCCAAACCCTGCCACAACAATAAACATAAAGATAATTAATGCCAATGTTTGCAATGTAATGTCATAATCCACCCTAACAGTTGCTTGTAAGTTATCTCTAGTCTGTGTTTGTGCAATTAAAATGCCGTGTTGGTCTAATTCTGCATTTATGGCGTTATGCACTGCTCTAGAGCCGTCAGTAAAGTCGAGGTTAAGTTTAATACTTCCGCTTGCGTTTGCTTCTGGAACAAACTGATTAAACACATTTTCACTCATATAGAAAGACCTTATGCCGAAATCCTCAATAATCCCAGCAATTTCAAATTCATGGGTATTATTGCCGATTTGCAACGTAATCATATCTCCGACACTGTATTCGGGTTCATCATTGTAAAGGCGATGACCCAAAACGATTTGATTGGTGTCAAATTCCGAAACCCACCTGCCTGATAACATTTGTGGCTCAATCATATTACTATCTTTTGGCGGTGATTGGATGCGGAAAGAGTTGGTAAGCTCCCCATACTCATTTACAATTGTTCCACTACTAAAATGCCAAACCTCATAACCTGTAACTGCATCAATATTAGAAACAACATCCGATATTTCGCTTTCCGAATGAACGCCCACCGTTGATATTTGGAAATCAAACTGCCACATATTCAAATTATCCGACAACACACTTTGAATAGAAATCATTGGCGTAGCGGTTGCAACAAAGAATACCCCCGCAACCGAAAGTATAGCAACATTAAGCAAAAACCGCCCTTTTCTACGTAGAGTATTTCTTAAAGAAAGCAAAACGGGTCGGGATAGACGCTTTGGTTCGGGAAGTTTAATTTGTTTTGTATCAACACTTATTCCGTAGTCATTTATGGCTTCTTTAACTGAGATATTAACCCCTCTGCGGATAGGGAAATAGGCTATAATCATCGGAACAACCAGAGCAAAACCGCCATATATGACATATAAATACAGCGGTACGCTGGTATCTGCTGGTCTTAAATTGCCGATGCTCAAAAGTGCCGAAGATACTGCACCTGCCAACACATTGGATAATATGACAGAAATAATCCCTATAAATACAACTATACCAAAAAATGCTAACATATAAGCCGTGGTAATTTTTCCTGTGCTTGCACCTATGCCCTTTAGAATCCCTATTTGCCTTGTCTGACCATATATAATTGTGGAAATAAGATTACCCATTATCATACATCCGAATAAAAACGCTACCAAGGAAAAGGCAAGAAGCAAAAATGCACCTACTTCAAATTCTTCAAGATGTCTGTTAATCCCAGGTGTGTTTGAAACACCAAGTCTTGACACCACATAGCCGTTTGCTTCAAGTAAGGCTATGTATTGGTCGCTGATGCTTAAAATACGCTCTCTGTCATAAGGGTCGCCTGAAATAACAAAGTCAATTCTGTTGCTTGCCAGCCCCATATCCACAAGGGTGTCCTTAGAAACATATGCTTGAACTATACGATGTAAATTCGCTTGTTGTCGAACCGTAATGTCTCCGATAACTCCCGTAACCAGCAAATCTCTTGTGTCTCCGTTAGGGAAAACGACAGTAACACTATCCCCAAGTGTCGCATTTGCTATGCCTGTAGCACTTCGTTCTATTAACATTTCTCCCATGCCAGGATTAGTCAAACCCTGACCTTCCTCTAATCTGTTAATTTGTAGTGCATCAAAATTTTCTGCCGAAAACAAGTGGAAGGGCATCCATTCATTTTCTCCAGCTTCGGCACGAAGCTGATGAAAAGAACGTTGCTCAAAAAAATCAATGCCGTCAAAGTTTTCGGTCAGTTGGATTAGTTCATCATCAATTCGGTCCACTATCACATAAGCAGAAGCTGGTGTCATGGACATATAAGTGTTTACAATTTCACGCGGCACAATGATATATGAAAACATAGCAATTCCAAACATCATTGTGCCTATTAGTATTGCAAGCAAGGAAAGAATTGCCCTGCGTTTATCCTTAACCAAGTCACGCATCATCTTTTTTATTAATAGTTTCATTGTGTTCAAACCCTTTCAAAGATAGTAGTTGTTTTAATTCCTAACGAACGCATATTAACGATGAAACAGATTTATTCTGCACTCTGCTCCACGTCTAGAATTTTCTCTATCTCGCCTGTATTCCCTGCCCACTCTGCGATTGTTTTCTGAACATCTAGATGTTCTGTTGTTATGGTTGCTCATGTTTATGCTGTGGTGGCTGCTTTCACCAGCGAATATCACTGTTCCAATTAACATAATTCCTGCTATCAAAAAACCTATAGCTATTCTCGTGTATATTTTTTTCATAATTTATAATCCCCCTTCAAATTTATGGTCTTCTTCGATGGTGCCGTCTTTTATGACGATTTTTCGGCTTGCACCTTTCATAATACCACGCTCATGGGAAACCATAAGTATGGTTTTTCCAGCATTTTTTAGGTTGTTAAATATGTCAAAGACCATTTCTGCGTTTTTGCTGTCTAGGTTGCCTGTTGGTTCGTCGGCTATTATTAGGTCTGCATCATTGGCAAGTGACCTAGCGATGGCGACACGTTGCTGTTCACCGCCAGAAAGTGCGGAGGGAATTTTTTCCTCATGCCCTGATAGCCCTACCATAGCAAGTAATTCTTTGGATTTTTTTATTCGGTCTTGCTTTGGTATCTTATCCATTAAATCCATGGGTAACAGCAGGTTTTCCAGCACTGACAGGGTTGGAATTAGTTGAAAAAATTGAAATACAATCCCTAAATTCTCTCCACGCCATTTTGTCATCCGTGCTTCGTTAAACCCTAGAATGTTTGTGCCGTTAACCATAACATTACCAGAGGAAGCACCGTCAACACCTGTAAGGATATTAAGCAATGTTGACTTGCCACTTCCTGATTTTCCCGTAATAAGCACATATTCGCCTTTTTCAAAAGAAACGGAAATGTTGCGAAGCACGGGATAATCGTTATTCCCTGTGCGGTAAATTTTACTTACGCTTTCAAACTTAATCATAATAGACCTCCGATGAAATTTTTGTTTTGGATATGTAGAGTATCTCATGTAATTCTTTGAATTGGGTTTGAAAATAAAAAATAATTTGTGCTTGAAAGCTTATGTCAAAAAGTTATATAATTAGTTGTAGGGTTATTTTCAAAGGGAATTCAAAGGTAAGCGGGGTACAATATTTGCTGGGGGTGAAATTAATTGAGAATTTTGCTTGTTGAAGATGAATTAAGACTTGCCGAAGCATTGGAGCAGATATTAAAGAAGCAAGGGTATATTGTTGATGTGGCTTATGATGGTGCTGATGGGCAGGATATGGCAGAAACGGGCATCTATGATGTAATTATTTTAGACAGAACCTTACCAAATATTGAAGGTGTTGAAATCTTAAAATATTTACGTGCAAACAAAATAGTAACGCCTGTAATTTTTCTTACGGCTAAAGATACTGTATCTAACAGAGTTGAGGGGTTGGACGCAGGGGCGGACGATTATCTTGTCAAGCCATTTGCCAAAGAAGAATTGTTGGCAAGGGTGCGTGCTGTTTCCCGTCGTCCTGAAAATTTGCAAGAAAGTGATGTGTTATCTATTGCTTCATTATGTTTAGACACACGCTCCTGTGAGGTTTCGGTTGGTGGGGAAAAAGTAAAACTAACAGTAACCGAAGCACAATTATTAGGTCTGCTTATGCGTAATCGAGGTCAGGTATTAACCAAAGAGCAAATATTGGACAGAATTTGGGGTTTCGACAAAGATGTTGAGATAAAAAATGTCGAACTATATATTTTTTATCTTCGCAAAAAAATCCCCTTTGAAAGAAGCGGTGCCGTCATAAGCACGGTTAGGGGCATTGGCTACTGCCTAAAGGAGATTTAATTATGATAAACAAACTTAGAAAGCGGTTTATAATTTTTAGCGTATTGGTTATCAGCATAATAATAACCATAATTGCTTTATTCATGCTTACAGGCGGAGAACACAATATGCCATTGCATAGATATATAATAACCGTTGTAATTACTGTTGTTATGGTGTTTGTTGGAAGCCTGCTTTTATCAAAAACAGCTATTCGCCCAGTGCAGTCAGCTTGGCAAAAGCAACTTGACTTTACCGCAGATGCTTCCCATGAGTTGCGTACACCAATTACTGTAATCCAAACCAACTTGGATTTGGTGATGGATAGCGGGGACGAAACCGTGAGCAGCCAAATAAAGTGGCTGAAAAATATTGAAGCGGAAAATAAACGCATGGCAAAGTTGGTTGATGATTTGTTGACGCTGTCACGTGCGGATACAGACCAGCAAATGCTGGAAAAAGAAACTTTTATGGTTGATGAAGCCATTTCGGAAGCTCTGGCACCTTTTGAAGCCATGGCGGGCGAGAAAAATATCAACCTTAACTTGAACGCAAGCGATAAAGTTGCTTTATTTGGTGATAGAAAACGGATTAGACAGCTTATTGTAATCCTTGTGGACAATGCTCTAAGATATACGGATTTCGGCACGGTAACGGTGGGTATATCCAAAAACGAAAAAGAAATATCAATTGTTGTTTCTGACACAGGGCATGGGATAGAAGATGAGCATATTGGCAAAATATTTGACCGTTTTTACCGTGGAACAAAGACGAGAAGCCTAAATCAAGACGGTTCGGGACTTGGGCTTTCTATTGCTAAGTGGATTGTGCAGGAGCATGGCGGTACGATTAAAGTTGCAAGTGCGTTGGGGGCAGGCACGTCTTTTACTATAAATTTACCGAATGTCGTTTGAAAAGGAGAAATCCAATGAGGTATGATTGCTTAATTGTGGATGATGAAGTAATGTTGTCCGAAAACACAAGGGATTATTTTAATATGCTTGGTGTAACAACCACATGGGTTGCAGATGAAAAGTCCTGCTTGGAATTTTTTCGGGAAAATGATGCCGACTTAATTTTATTGGACATAAACTTAGGCAACGCTTCTGGGTTTGATTTGTGTAGTCATTTACGCAAAACCACGAATGTACCAATTCTGTTTATAAGTGCCAGAAAAAGCGACGATGATGTTTTACTGGCTTTGAATATTGGCGGTGATGATTATATAAAGAAGCCATACTCCCTCGCCGTTTTGCTGGCAAAAGTCAAAACTGTGCTAAAACGGTATAAAATAAATTCGGTGGATGAAGGTGTCTTTAGTAATGAGGGTTTGCAAGTAAAATTTGCCAACAGAAGTGTGCTAGTGCATGGCGAAAAAGTGGAATTGAAGGCTATGGAATACAAATTACTTGCATATTTGGTTAAAAACAAAAATCGTGTGGTTTCAAAAAATGAACTTTTTCGGAATGTTTGGGAAGATGCCTTTTCTGATGAGAACACTTTGAATGTTCACATACGACGCTTGCGTGAAAAAATTGAAGAAAGCCCCAGTAAACCTCGATATATTACAACGGTGAGGGGTCAGGGCTATATATTTGAGGCGAAGCAATGAGGAGGGCTTTGATTGCAATTGTGACTTTGGGTGCTATAGGCTTTATGGTTGTTTTTCTGGCATTTCGTTCAGACGTATTCATTATAGACACCGTGGCAATTCATTACGCAATGAACGTGACTACGGAAAGTGTTTCGCCAAGGGAAGCAACTATAATCCAAACCGAACTTTTAACCCAAATCTTTGATGATATGGAAACGGCACAACAAAGCAGGGATGATACCCTACAAATCGCAATGTATTTGTTGGTTTTTGCATTTGTCGTTGGTGGTGCTTTGCTGTGTTTATATTACCATAGGCGGGTGATAAAACCATTTCGCAAGCTTGAAAACTTTGCCCAGAATGTAGCCGTTGGAAGGCTGGACGCACCACTTGAAATGGACAAGGACAACCTTTTTGGTGCGTTTACAGAAAGTTTTGACCTGATGCGGGAAGAACTACGCATAGCGAAAGAAAACGAAATCAAAGCCAGCAAAAGCAAAAAGGAGCTTGTTGCTTCGCTTGTCCACGACATAAACACGCCTGTTGCGTCTGTGCGGTCTGCAATGGATATTTTGCGTCTAAAAGCCGATGACGAAACTCAAATCAAAATTTTGGATGCCGCAAATAAAAAACTTGAGCAGATAGACGAATTAATCACTAACTTATTCCATTCGACCCTTGAGGAATTACAGAAACTGAAGGTTGCAACCAGTGAAATTGGGAGTGTTGATGTTTATGAAATTATCACGCAAGCGGACTTTGAGGGGCGTTGCAGAGGGTTTTCCATACCCAATTGCATCATAATCGCCGACCCGATGCGTTTACAGCAAGTTTTTGACAATATTATCAAAAACTCATATAAATACGCAGATACAGATATTTTCATAAACGCCCATATCGAGGAAGAATACTTATTTGTGGAAGTGTGTGATTTTGGTCTGGGTGTTTTAGAAAAAGAATTACCACTTATCACAGCCAAATTCTACCGTGGCAAAAACACTGAAAAAACCGATGGCTACGGTTTAGGATTGTATCTGTCAAAATATTTTATGGAGCAGATGGCAGGTGGATTGTATCCAGAAAACCTAGAAAATGGCTTTATGGTGGTGATTATGCTGAGACTAGCTTAAATAAAAAACGACCGCCCATATGTCAAGGGTGGTCTTTTTAGATTTAATAGTTACCTTCTGCAATAAGTGCCAGTACGGTCTGCATTGCGTCCATGCCCTCACGGTTAAAAATATCTGGTTGGGTTGGATGCTCCCAAGTGTTGCGTCCTAAATGGTCAGTGCCATACAACGGCATAAACCTAACGACCATACCTGTATTTGGCAATACCAATGGCACAGAAAACATAGACGTAATGCCACCTCCGCTAGTGGGTTCGCCAACAAGTGTTGCAAAACCAGTTTCTTGCACTAAGCTAGCCACGTAGTCGGATGAGTAGATATTATTGGAGCTTATCAAAAGCCATATCTTACCACCAAAACCAATGGAGCGGTCGGATGGATGTATGGTCCCCTGCATATAGTAATGGTAGCGAAACAACCCAATGTCATCAGGATGCAGGCTAGGAAATTGCGCAAGCAATTCGTCGCTAACAGGCATAAATCCAGCTTCACCACTAGGTAACATGCTATAAAATTGACGCACATGCTCACCACCCATAGAGAAAAAGTTGTGACTATATGTAACGGGTTGGCTAATAAGATTTTGGATTATAACTTGAGGAAACCAACCCATTTCCCAACCTCCGATATGTGTCATGTCTATTATTAGGTGTTCGTAATCGGCAATGGTTTGGGCGAAAGCTAGCAATTCTTCGGTGTGGTCATCTATGAGCCAATTATTGAATACTCTTGGGACGGTTATGAGGGCAATGCGACCTTCTTCCAGACTTTCGGTTGTTAGAATCCTGCCAGCATTAGGGTGATTTCCTGCACCTGTTGGAACACGCTCAAAAGCATTTCCTGTAAGACCGTAAAAACTTCTTGTTGCGGGATTGTCCAGTACTTGCGTCCACTGGTTTCGTTGTCTGTGATTTACATGAAATTGAACATTGGCTGTAGCAAGGGGTTCTAAAAGTCCGAAGTTTGCATAAAAGTGGTCATCAAAATGCACAAAGAAATTTGACCTTAGAAAATTTTCAAACTGTTGGTTACGAAAAGATGTGTGGTTTTGTGCCTCTTGCCTCGTATTTGCCATTATCTCATCCACATCAATGCCGAAAACCCTTTCAGCGGCGTTAAAATGAGGAAAGTTAGCTTCCAAGGTGTGGGTCAAAAAGTCGATGTCTTCTAGAATGAGGGATGTATCCGTTGCCCCTCCACATCCAACCAAAACAATTCCAGATAGATACAGTACACCAGTTGTCATTTTTTTTAATAAATTTTTTCATTTTTAATTCCCCTTTACTATTGTATTTGAGTTTCAAGCATATCGTATCATAAAATTTTATTAGCCACAAGTGACAAATGTCACTACTTTTGAAAATAAAAAGTTGCAGTTAAGGTTATTTAAGGTTCAGTTAAGGGCGGTTAAGGTTTGGATTGCGTATATGTTGTTGTAAATGAAAATTCTATTCTTATTCTTGGAGGAGATAAAAAATGAAGAAAACCATTTTAGCAACAACCAAATTATGCAAGACCTTTTCAAATGGTGGGCATCAGCAACACGTGTTGAAAAACCTTGACCTAGAAATTTATGAAGGAGATTTTACTGTTATTATGGGGCCTTCTGGTGCGGGAAAATCCACTTTGCTGTATGCCTTATCAGGCATGGACAAGCCAACCCTTGGCTCTGTCAGTTTTTCAGGCAAAGACATCAGTGGTCTATCCAATGACAAATTGGCGGTTTTCCGCCGTGACAACTGTGGCTTTGTGTTCCAGCAAACTTATTTGCTTGACAACATGAGCATAATGGACAACATAATGGCTTGTGGTTTGCTTGTTAGCAAAGACCGCAAAAAGATTTCCCAACGGGCGAAAGACCTTTTGAAAAGCTTTGACATAGGCGAAAATATTTGGGGTAAATTTCCAACCCAAGTTTCAGGAGGTGAGGGGCAAAGGGCTGGTATTGCACGTGCATTAATCAACAATCCCACAATAGTTTTTGCGGACGAGCCGACGGGTGCATTAAACTCTACTAACGGTCAAGCGGTGCTTGATGCCCTGTCGAATGTGAACGGACAAGGACAAAGCGTTGTTATGGTGACACATGACTTGCGTTCTGCCCTGCGTGGCAACCGCATCTTGTACTTCCGTGATGGGGGTATTGTGGGCGAGTGCAATTTAGGTACATACGAAACCGATGATGAAGGGCGCAACACCGAATTAAAAGGCTTTTTGATGGAAATGGGGTGGTAATGTGAAAAACATTTGGATATTGGCGAAAGCAAACTTGCGTAAAAGCAAAAGCCAGACATTTAGCGTGGGACTTCTGGTACTGGTGGTGGCGATGCTTCTAAATATTGGTCTTGTGATGTTTTTTGATGTTGGTAGTTTCTTTGAGCAAAGAGCTGAGGAGCTTAACAGCCCTCACTTTGTGGCAATTCACCATAAATATGGGTCGCAGGGTGAGGAATTAGAGTTTATACTCAACTTCCCAGAAGTGACAGAAGTTGAGACTACTTCCGTTATATTCGGCATGGGCGGGGTGCATCTTGGCGAAACCTTTTCTACATCAGCAATTATAATTGCACCGCAAGATTACAGGCAAACCATGAACCCACCTTCCTTAATTGGTAATTATTTGCCCCTTGGAGGTAATTCTGTATACGTTCCCCATTTTATGATTTTACAAGGTAACTTTGACCTTGGTGATGAAATTAGGGTTGAAATATTGGGTGAAGAATTGACCTTCACCATTGCGGGGGGTACGGAGGAAATAATGTACGGAGATGGCATGATAGACGCTGGCTGGCGTTTATATGTCCATGAAGATAAATTCGCATATCTTAGTGAAGATTTTCCTGATGCTTTAAGCTATATGCACTCTGTCCGTATGACGGGCGGCTATCGCATCCTTTCCGCAGATTATAGAGCGGAATTTCAACCAGCTTTTGGCGGTTCGCAGGCAGCAAACATTGGCGCAGCACAAAACAACCGCACCTTTGTAGCCGTTATGGCAGCCCTTATAGTTGCTACATTTGCCCTAATATTGCTTGTTATAGGCTCTATTGTAGTTCGTTTTCGTATAAGCAATGACATTGAAGAAGGCATGACAAATATCGGTGTGTTAAAGGCGACGGGTTATGTCAGTCGCCAAATAAAATTATCAATACTATTGCAATTTGGCATTATTGCCCTTGTCGGGACAGTGGTGGGTGTGTTGATTTCTCAAATCCTACTTCCACTTATTGCGGGCTTATTAGAGCCTTTGATTGGTCTGCCTTGGAACCCAGCATTTAATCTGCTTGCCATGCTAATTTCGTTTGGGATAATACTGCTTATGGTGCTTTTGTTCACGGTTGTCACCACACGCCGTATTAGCAAACTGCACCCCCTAATTGCTTTGCGTGGTGGCGTCAACACCCACAATTTCAGAAAAAACCATCTGCCACTTGACAAAACTGGAGGTTCTCTTAGCTTTTTGCTGGCAGTTAAACAAATTTTTCAAAATGCAAGGCAATCAATTTCAGTGTTTCTTATTATTGCAATGCTTGCGGCGGTTTCTGTGTCTGGCATCATCCTAAATTACAACGCAAATGTTAATATGACGGCATTTTTGCATCTGGTGGCTGGCGAAATACCCGATTATGTCGCTATGATGCGTGAGCCAATAACCGAAGAGGATAAGGCGAGAATGTCTGCCCATCCTGACATTGAGATGATTGTTGGAAACCAAACCATGAATTTGGTTGTAGGCGGGATAACAACTGTATCCACAATAGTGGAGGATTTTGAATATTTTGGCGGACATTCTTTGATAAGTGGTCGTATGCCAAGGTTGCCCAGCGAAATTGTTGTTGAAAGCAGGCTTTTAACCGAAATAGGTAGCAGTATAGGTGATTTTATACCTGTCAGAAGTGGTGACAATGAGGAATATTTTATGGTGACGGGTGCAATCCAAGTGTTTGGCAATCAGTTTAACATAGAAATGAGCATTGACGGATTACACCGCATTCAACCTGATTTTGCCTTCGTGGACTACTTCGTTTATTTGGTTGAGGGTGCAACCATTGATGGTCTTTTGGAAGAAGAAAGGTATATAATACAGTCGGTAATTTCCATTGCGGATGAGGCAGATGCAGTATTTGGCACAATGGGAGATATTCTCGCCATGGTGACGGTTGCGATTTTGGTGGTGGTGGCTGGTATTGTGGTATTGGTACTTTATCTAATGGTTAAAACCATCATCATCCGCAGACGTAGAGAGCTTGGTACACAAAAGGCATTGGGTTTCACCACCCCGCAACTAATGAACCAAATTGCCCTTGGCATGACCCCTGCTGTGTTAATCGGGGCTGGTGCTGGGACTGTGCTTGGATATGTAGGCTTTAACCCTCTGTTTTCGCTATTACTGTACAGCAACGGTGTTGCCCAGTCAAACTTATTCGTGCCACTTGGTGGGTCCATTGCCGTGGCTGTTGGTCTTGTGGTGCTGGCTTATATCGTATCCATGCTAATAGCATGGAGAATACGAAAAATCTCGGCTTATGCACTTGTTAGTGAATAGAGCCAAAAATAAGTATTAGTAATCGTTGGGCATAAAATGCAAAAACAAAATCCCTGTAAACGTGATGTTTACAGGGATTTTAATGATATAGCGGGAAAGGGACTTGAACCCCCGACCCTCTGGGTATATCAAATAGTTTTATCAGTTTATACAGGCTTACATAAATGCTTGATTTTAGGGGTTTTTCACACTCAGGTTTTTTCAAGTTTACCTCTCTATCCATTCCCGAAGTGTTATAAAAGTGTTATAAAAGTGTTACAAAAGTGTTATTTTTTAAGGCGTATTTATGCCTATTTTATCAGCCGTAGCTTGGTTGGTTGCGGTACTTGAAAAAGATAATTAAGCTCCTCCGCTGCACTTTCTTTCTCTTTAGGCATAACCGAAATATATGTGTTAGCGGTTATATTGGTATTGGTGTGTCCTAGTAGCCTTGAAATTGTTATCAGTGGAACTCTTGCTTCAAATAGTAGTGTAGCGTAACTGTGTCGGATATTGTGAAAGGGGCGGTATCTTACCCCAGCTCTTTTTTGTAGTCGCTTCCATGCAGTCAATACATTTCTGCCATCAAACACCGTGCATACTTCTGATGTGAAAAAGAAATTGTCCATCGAAAAAGACACACCAAGCACTGAATGCTTTTTCTCCTCATTGGCGAAATGGCTATGTAGGTCACTTATAAGGTATGATGGTATTGGCACGGTACGTATACTAGATTTTGTTTTGGGTGCTTCTGCCACGGTGATATATTGGTGGTTGCCGTCAGCATCAAATTGTTTTACGCTTTTAATGGATTGATTGACGCTAATAGTACCATTATCCAAATCAACATCTCCTACACGAAGCCCCAAAAGCTCCCCTCTCCTTAATCCTGTAGCAAGTCCTAGTTGAAAAATCACCCTCAATGTGCCGTCTGATTTTTCAAGAATTGCCTGTATTTCTTCATGGGAGTAGGGGTCGATAACCTCTTTAATTTCACTTGCATTAGACCCCTTCGGTATAACTAGCCTTGTGCATGGATTTTTCAAAATATAACCTTCATCCAATGCGTAATTAAAAAACTTCCTTAAAAGCTTATTTAGGTTAAAAATCTGGTTACTGGTGAAACCATTGCTTGAAAGGTTGTTGTAATAGGTTTGCAAATACAGGCGTTCTATTTTATGCACTTTCAAAATTGCAAGCGGGGTATCTTTGACATAATTCCGAAAGACACTTTCGTATCTGTCAAATGTGTTGTGGCTGGCTTCGATTTTAACCACATTAAATAACCAAATATCCATTAACTTACTAATAGGCATTTCGTCGAAGTCTAAATTCAGTCCATTTTCGAGATTACTCAAAAACTCATCTTTCTTAGAAGTGGCTTCGGCTTTTGATTTACCGTAAAATTGTTTGCGGATGGGTGTGCCGTCTGATTTGTGACCAATTGTTGCGGATACTCTAAAATAATCTTTGCCTGTGGCTGTGGTGAAATTAGTTTTTCTCGGCATTTCTGCTCCACCTCACTTTCAAATTTGGGTCGTACAAATAGTTATCATATTTTAGTAAGTTCTCAACGGATGCAAGTTTTTTTATGTCGTCCTTAAAAACATCACATTTTCCCATAAAACAATTTAATCTATCTTGATTATTTTTATAAGCAATATTGCTGTAAAATGAGTCGTAGACGCTCTTTTTACGATCGGCTTGTCTTTTTTTTATATTCTTTACGGCTGGCTCACACTCTTTATGCTCATAACTCTTATAAGGACTTTTGCGTTTACAGTATTTTTGCTTTAGTGTCTTTGTCGCAAAATACTTACCGCAGTGTTGACAAGGACTAAATTTATAACCCTTAGTGACTTGGTGAAAGAACACCGAGAAAGCAATTTCGGCAATATCTTTGCAAGTGTACTCATAATAATAACCACTGATTTCATCTTTGTTAAGCTCGGATTGTTTTTGAAACCTAAAATCCCAAGCAAAAATTTCGTGGGGTCGTTGTTTCAAGCCGTACCACACCTTTGTTGTAAAATTAAGACCATAGTATACTTTGATGTTTTCAAGTGTTTCCGAAGATAAATTTTCGTTATCAACGGAAGCGATTACCCTTTTTATTTCGTGCGGTGTGGTGTACCAACAAAGTTGATGGTGATTTGTTTTGAGGTAATTTGGTATAGCTTCTTGGAAAGCATGGCACGCATCTATTTGTTCTTGTAGTGTCGATTGGTTTTTGTCGGACTTATAAATCAATTCGTTGCCAAGGAAAAATGGGTGTGCCGTGCTTTTGGTTTCATAATATTTCTTCTTGCCGTCACTCACTCCCTCTAAAATTGTAGTGTTGATAAAGTCGCCCAAAACAGTATGTAGGTCAATGTCTGCTTCTTTTTCTGTGGGCAAAAAAAGAGTGGAGTCAGTGTCTTGCTGTACTTCTACTTCAGTTAGCTTGCAAGTTCCATTATTCCAAATTCTCAATTTATATTGGTTCATAAAGTAACGCCTCCTCAAAAAATGTTTCCTTTCAAATATATTATATCATAACAATTTAACTAAAGTCAATAGTCAATATTGTGTTATGATGGTTTTACAACAAAAAAGAAAGGGTGTAGTTATGAACAAACTATCGGAAGTCTTACAAGAGAGAAGGATGTCGAAACTCCAATTGGCTATAGGGGCGGGCGTAAACCCCAGCGACCTTTACTCTGCTATGAGTGGCAAAAAGCCATTCTATCCATCATGGAAAAAGCGTATTTCAATTTTCTTGGATATTAAAGAAAGTGAATTATTTGGGGTGAGCGGTTATGACGAATAAACGATACATAAACGTAGCAGAATTTCAACGCTTGACTGGATTATCTCGTCCGACCATCGAACATGGATGTCTGACTGGGCAAATTCGGGCAATCAAGACAGAAACAGGTCAATGGCGAATTGATGCCGACAGCAACACATCGAGCAGAGAAACTGCCACAATTTTAGAGCAGTTGAGCGAACAGAGCCGAATGCTTAGAGCCTTGGCGGGTCATTTGGGATTGGAGGTCGAAAACTATGTCAATTAAAATCGGCAACAGTCGCTTGCTGGAGCTTATTCCCACTGGTAGAGATAACGCTCGCACTGCCCAAGAAATATCTGATGTGCTAGGGTGGGGTCGTCGGGATTTCACAAAAGAGGTTGAGAAGTTAAGGTGTAAAGGTGTGGCAGTGTGTGCTTGTGCTGGAGGATACTTCCTTGCGGAAACAACTGAGGAGCTTGAAAATTATTGTAAGCGGTTTCGCAAGCGATTATCGGAAACTTCAAAAACCTTATTGGCACTAGAAAATCATAGCAAAAACAAAAACACCGTCGAGCAGGACGGTATTCAAGGATGTGTGTAACGCAAATGGGATTTAATTATCTGGAAAATGATGCCCCACCCATTTCGTGGGACGACCTTGATGTTTCCTTTGACACTGAAAACATTATACCACACCAAAACCCCGCAAGTCAACCCCAAAAGGAGCAAAAGCCCACCAAACCTCCAGCCAAATCCCAAGCGGAGATACTGCTGGGGTTGGTGGAAGCCTCTGGCATAGAACTTTTTCAAAGCGATACTAAGGATTTATATGCGGTAATTCCAATAAAAAACCACCGAGAGATTTGGTCGCTGGGTAGCAAGGATTTTGAAAATTGGCTCAACAAATTATTTTATGACACATTCAAAAAGCCTGTCAATAATGACGCTGTTAAACAAACAATGTCAGTTTTATCCGCAAAAGCTCAATTTGATAATCCAGAGCCAATAAAATTAGCTACACGTGTGACGGAACATGAAAGTGTGTTTTGGTACGACTTAACAAATCCGACTTGGCAAGCCGTTAAAATTACAGCGGGCGGTTGGGGAGTTTTGGACAATCCACCTATTTTGTTTAATAGATACAGGCATCAAACAGCACAACCTACCCCCGCTACAAGTGGTGATATTCGGAAAATCCTAAACCACATCAACATGAAAAAAGGACAAGAAATCCTATTCCTTTGCTGGCTGGCGAGTTGTTTTGTGCCTAACATTCCGCATCCAATTCCTATATTTTTTGGCGAGAAGGGCGCCGCAAAGTCCACCACGTGTAGCTTCTTGAAAATGTTAATTGACCCATCAGCTCTCGACACTCTCAAATTGCAAAATGATGAAAGGGCATTAACCGTCAACCTACAACAGCATTGGTTTTTGCCGTTCGACAACGTGTCGTACATAAATGATGAAACCAGCGACACTCTGTGTAGGGCAATTACAGGCTCTGGCATCCAGCAACGCAAGCTTTTCACTAATGGCGAGGACTGCATTTTCACCTTTAAGAGATGCTTGGCAATAAACGGAATTAACAATGTTGCTACTCGCCCCGACCTGCTTGACAGAAGCCTACTAATAGAATTGGAACGCATTTCAGAAACCGACAGGCGGGAGCTTGCTGAGGTACAAGCGGATTTTGATGCTGACCGACCAGCAATTCTAGGTGGCATCCTTGACACATTGGTAAAAGCCATGCAAATTCTTCCGACCGTTAAACTCGCTAAGCTCCCCCGCATGGCAGATTTTACTAGATGGGGTTACGCCATCGGTGAAGCATTGGGTGAAGGTATGGGGCAACAATTCCTTGATGAATATTCTGCTAACCGTGAAAGTCAAAATACCGAAGCTATAAATAGCGACCCAGTTGCTTTGCTGATTATAGATTTAATGGAGGGAATTGAAAAATGGGACGGCAAAGTATCAGAGTTACACAGTGTTTTATCAGATAAGGCACAGGACAATGGCATAAATGCAAAATCCAAATCATTCCCTCAATCGCCCAACCATCTTTCAAGAAGGTTGAGGGGGATTAAAAGCAACTTGGAAGCTGTAGGGATTACGTTTGAAATATATAAACAATCATCTGGCATGAACATCTCCTTGAAGGTGTCAAATCTATCTGCATTACCTGCACTATCTGCATAACCCGCTAATAATCAGGGTCACAGCCATGCAGATAAAAATAACTTACCTGCACACAACCCATAGTTACCTGCACACGATGCAGATAACTAAACCCAAAATGC
>Ga0123352_10000311_pt1 | contig 58637 bp, 52 predicted proteins | sample TergutLab28metaG_FD_89700 | JGI IMG/M metagenome (GOLD analysis project Ga0123352, IMG submission 89700) | Labiotermes labralis P1 segment gut microbial communities from Petit-Saut dam, French Guiana - Lab288 P1 | ecosystem: Host-associated > Arthropoda: Insects > Digestive system > Gut ... | reverse complement strand
CCTCCGCGTGTTCTGTAGTTTACCGCCTCTGTATTCTTATTCTATCACTTTATTTGATAGCGTTTGGCACTTTTCATTCTCGTTTGTGCCTTTCGCAGAAAGGAATGGTCTTAATCATGAAAACCAGAAAATTAAAAATCGCAGCAATTTGTTGTACGCTATCAGTAATGGGGCTTATGCTTTCAGGCTGCGGCACTACAGACAGAGCAAGCGGAGCTAACATGGGCATCACGATTCCATCTTTCGGCATTGCAGATATTACAAGCCGAACTGTGGGCGGAATTACGCAAGAAGTCACAAATTTAGCTTTTGATGCAATGGACTACGGCCCTAGGGTAGAACTTGGGAGGGTAACGAACACTGACGAAGATTTATTTATAAGCCTTGCCAATAATGCTGTAAGCATTCAAAAGCACGACAGCGATGAAATACGTGTGGAATATAGTCCGCCAACTCGAGAAAGATACGTAATTCCAGATATGCAACTAAATACGCAAGCAAACCGCATTGAAATTACTGAATCGTCAAATATCAATGATACGAGGCACTATCGTAGCGGTATCGTTTATATATATCTTCCACAAAGTGTAGATACGGATAGAAATATGATTTTTAGCAGTGCAGCCGGTGTCGTGAGGATTATCGGAAACGGCGATCGTATAGCGGCTTCTATAAATATATCAAACATCAGCGGCGTGACAGAGCTGCAAAATTTTAGTGCGGATGAAATTTCAGTAACATCCACGGCCGGAGCAATCAGCGCAAGCAAATTATTGGCAGACAACATGGAGTTACGCACCATCAGCGGGGTTGCCACATTGCGTAATTCCGAAGTTTTTGGAAATCTTACCGCAAGAACATTAGTCGGTATCGTTACACTAGAGAATGTAGATGCAGATATGAACAGAGCGGATGTAAGTTTGTCGGCAGGTATATTTCGATAAGCATTGTATCACTATAATATTTTAGGTTAAATACAAAGCCGATAACATGTGAGTAATCACAGCGTTATCGGCTCTGCGTTTAATGATTTTTCACCACCGATTAAAACACCAGCATCAAAATAATAGAAGTCAAATTCAAACAAACACTAATCAAGAAAATCAACGCTACCGCATGACTGGGTTTCATGCCGCCATTAAGCAGCCGAAAATGCATATGCGTGATGTTAGAAGAATCGGCAATATGCGCGGGCTTATGCGCCAGAATACGCCGTACAACCACAAGCACCCCATCAAAAATGGGTACACCCATTGCCAGCATGGGTATGGCAAGGCTTACAACCGTGGCCTGTTTAAACGCGCCATGCAGCGATATCACGGCCAGCAAATAACCCAGCAAATACGCCCCCGAGTCACCCATGTACACTTTGGCTGGGGGCAAATTAAACCGCAGAAATCCGCTCACCGCCGCCACAAATATAGCTGCCATAAAAGCAGACTCGGGCTGATTCATGTAAATGGCAACAATGAAAAACGTAGAACCCGCAACCAAGGCAAGCAACCCGCTAAGCCCGTCAAGCCCGTCCATAAAATTGAAAACCGTGACCAGCCCCATAATCCATAAAACGGTCAAAACAAATTGCAGCCACATCGGCAAATATACATAGTATCCGGTAAAAAAATTTAAAAAGCCAGTAAACCGAATGCCATAAGCAAAAGCCAAAACCGCCGCGCCAAAATGAATCAGCAACCTTGGCCACACAGGAAATTCTTTGCCCTTGCTTTTAGAATAATCGTCGATTAACCCCACAGCCACAATCATTGCCGTGCCGCCAAGTACGGCAGGCATGGCAGAGTCATACCCTATGACAAATATTAAAAAACCTACAGCAAATGCAATAAACATGGCCAGCCCACCGGATAATGGTATGGGACTCATGTGTTTTTTGCGCTCTGTAGGTTTATCTGTAAAGTCAAAACGTGCCGCCAGTTTTGTAAACACGGGCATTAAAATCATGGTTAATATAAGAACTACCGCAAATGCGAGCATGTACTGATGCATTTTATTAGCCTCCATTTTAATGGGGCTCCGCCCCCAAACCCCCTCGCTACAAAGGGCAAAGCCCTCTTCCGCTCCGCCGCGTCCATGCGGCGTGCTGCGATGTTGGCGCAGCAAGAGATTTTTTTACATACCCGCATTATACCCCAAACTACGACGGAATATATTACAATTTTATGACTGCACCGTCGAAATGATGACTTTCATGACTTCGGCTACGCCATCAGCCTCTTTTCGTGCCGCCATGGCGTCTATAAATTGGGCTCGTGAATTATACAACAACTCAATTTCTTTTAGCAAGCTTTCTGCCGTCATTTCCGCTTCGGGCAACACTTTAGAAAATCCCTGCTTCGCCATGGACTCGGCATTTAAAATTTGGTCGCCTCGGCTCGCCCCTTTTGACAATGGTATTAACAAATGGGGCTTTTTTAATGCCAACAGTTCAAATAGAGTATTTGCGCCAGCACGTGAAATGACAATATCTGCCGCCGCCAACACATCGGGCATCGTGTCATTCAAATATTCAAACTCGGCATAATCGGGGTGATTGATGCCTGACAGATTACCCTTTCCACAAAGATGAATCACATGAAATTTTTCTGTAAGTCTAGGCAATGCCTCTCGCAGACAGGCATTAATTGCCGCCGCGCCTTGGCTACCACCAGTGACAAGCAGCACAGGCTTGGCCGCCCCTGAAAACCCAGAAAGCCTGAGCCCCCGTGCCCGATCGCCACTTTTTAAACTATCGCGAATAGGCGACCCCGTTAAAATGCCCCGCCCGCCTGATATATGCTTTAAAGTCTCGGGAAAACTACAACAAATTTTTGTGGCAAACGGCAATGACAATCTGTTCGCAAGCCCAGGTGTCATGTCAGATTCATGTAAAATGCTTTTCACTTTAAACAACCGTGCCGCCGCAATGACAGGCACTGTCACAAACCCACCTTTTGAAAAAACAATATCTGGCTTTATTTTACGCATAATCCGCACGGCGTCACCAAACCCTTTAGCAATGCGGAACATATCCGTGACATTTTTCAGGTCAACATACCGCCGCAATTTTCCGGAAGCAATGCCATAATACGGAATTTTTTCCGCTTCAACCAAAGCCTTTTCTATTCCCGCGTGGCTGCCAATATAAAAAACCTCAAACCCAGCGGCTTTAAGGGATGGCAACAACGCCAAGTTAGGAATCACATGCCCCGCAGTGCCGCCGCCAGTTAAAATGATCTTCTTCATAATATCTCCATCCATTTGCAGACATAATCTAGCGAAAATGTCCGCTGAGTGATATAATTATATCAGAAATTTATTCTATAAGCTGAAGAAAGGTACATTGTACCCATGTTTAAGCGAACCATATGCATTTTTCTGGTGCTTTTATCCGCATTTTTTGCGCTAACGGCATGTGGGCGAGACAGGCAAAACGCCGAACCATATCATGAAAATATCGTCATCAATGACGGTTTATACAATCCACTGCCGGAAACAAGCACAGACCCTGAGTCACCCACACCAATGATTGAAATTCCACCGCATAATGATTACATTGTCCATTTAGAAATTGATACAGAAACACGCACAGTGCAAGGCATATCCCGAATCAACTTCACCAATCGCTCGGAACAGCCCTTAGACACGGTAGTCATGCGTGTTTATTTAAATGCGTTTAGCGAAGGCCATGTACCGCGCCCATATTTTCACGATTTAGAATGGCGGCTAGAACGTCCCCATTGGGAGCGCGGCTTCGGATATATGGAAATCCAACACGCTTCGATAAACAACGAGGCATTAAACTACGATTTAGACGGCACAGTGCTAACCCTCTATTTTGAAGAACCCATTTTGCCAAACGTCACAGTGCAGCTATTGCTTCAATATAATGCATATGTTCCGCGCATTGCACACCGCATCGGCGGCAATAATCAAAGCATGTGGTTTGGTATGTTTTTGCCCGTGCTTGCGATGCATGATGAAAATGGTTGGAATACAGACATTTTCTACCCAGCGGGCGAACCGTTTTTCTTAGATGTGGCAAACTACCATGTGACGATTGTTACGCCAATGCGTTACACCGTGGCAGGTACTGGTGTGCGCACCGAAGAGGTTATCGAAGATACGGACACGCGCATCACACATTTTGCCGCGCATATGGTGCGCGATTTTGCGTTTGCGCTATCGCCGTCCTTTCATCATGCACACGCTGTGACCGAAAGCGGCGTTCACATCCACTTCTATTATCACACAGAAACCCTTGATATAGACCGCGCCATGCATTTTATTCGGTTTAGTATGGAATATTTTGAATCGCGGGTGGGCGTATATCCATTTGGACAAGTAACCATTGTTGAAACTGATTTGATTGGCGATGTCGCGGCCTTTTCGCAAGTGGTGTTTGTAGATACGCGTCAATTTTTTCAGAATATGTGGTGGTTGGCACGTGGTTTAGGCGACCAATGGCTGGGGATGGTTGTGGGCACAAATCGTGTAGCCGAGCCTTGGCTCAATGAAGGGCTTACACGCTTCATTCAAGCAGGTATTTTTTATCCTACACCAGAAACTTTGCGGGCGCGCATTGAATGGGAGCATAACTCAATAGCCAACCGTCAAGACTTGTTTATAACCGACGGTTTAGGCGCGTATGCCAGCCGCACACATTATGCGTATGCCCAAGGGCGTAAGGCAAAAGTGATGCTGTATGCTTTGTACCGCCAAATGGGACACGATAGTTTCTGGCAGTTGATAAACCAATACTATTATGAATTCGCTTTTGGCATAGCCACCGCTGACGATTTCATACGCATTGCAGAAGAACACTATGGTAGCAGCTTGCAGTCGTTTTTTTACGAGTGGATGGTACTGGGAACGGTACCCGAATTGCCTGATAGGGAGATGTAGTATGAAAATCGCGTACATTTGCGGCAATCCGCAATATTATGATTATGGCGTGAGAAAAGTCATGGGCATTACACAAAATATTTTTACAGAACTTGGTGTGGACACCGGTATAACCGACCTAAGCATTGTCCACCCGCCCTATTACGAAGGCGAAACTCATCAATCTATTGACGGTATCATTGAAGACTTAAAAACCGCCGATGGCGTGGTCTTTGCTTGCACGGCTCAGCTTTTCGCGCCCTCAGCATTGATGCAAAGTTTTTTGGAGTATTTAGAACAGCCGGAATACAGTGATGTTCTCAAAGGAAAGCATTGTTATTTAATCACAGTATCTCAAAACAGTGGCGAGAAGTCGGCACTTAGATATCTGTCACGAGTGGTTCAGCATTTGGGTGGATACGAACGATGGCAGATTGGACTGCAATCGAGCCACATTGATACACTTGACGAAAACACCGAGTTAAAGCAGATTATCGAACGCGAAACAGAGGATTTTTATCGTGCGGCACACCAAAATCGCCAATATATTGTGCCGCAAGATTTTTCAGGTGTTGAAAATATGCAAACGTCTGGCCTAGAAAAAGTAGCGGTTGTGAATACACTGCCAAATATTGTAGATTCCGCTATCCAGCCCAAACAGGATATATTTACAGCGCAGCAAGAAAAAGATATAGAAGAACTTTCACGGCTGTTTTCACAGAAGTATGCAGATAATGAATCACTATCTACCGATTCGCCGCATATTGCAGTCCCCCCATCGTTGCAGATTGAATTACCTACGGAAACAAACATTCCGCCATCTCCGCCACGGGCAAAAACCGCAAAGCAAATCACCCAAAGTCTTCCTCATTATTTTCAGCCGCAGCTTTCGTCGGGGTTGCAAGCGGTGGTGCAAATTAATATCACAGGCGCAGAAACATTTGAAGGCTTTTTATATATACACAGCACAGAATGCACCTATACAGAAGGCGAGGCGCCAGCCCCCGATGTCACAATCATGGCAGATACCAGCGTGTGGATGGATGTGCTTAAAAACAAGCAGACAGCACAAAAAGCATTTATGATGGGCGGGTTAAAAGTGCGCGGTGACTTTGTGTTGCTTACTAAATTTGATAATTTGTTTAAGTTGGGATAAATATGGACGAAGTACACATTCTAAAAATGCCATTTGCCGCAATCACCGCAGAGACGGCATTAGCCAAGATGGAATCATGGCTGGATGAGGATAACAACCACATCGTTGTAACCCCAAACCCAGAGGGCGTCATGCAAGCCCGCCGCAACCCAAAGTTCCAAAATGCATTGTTAAAAGCAGACCTTCGCCTAGCTGACGGCATTGGCATCACCTTAGCGGCAAAGTATAAGCGTAAGCCGCTGCCCGAAAGAGTACGCGGTGTAGACACCACGTTTGCGTTGTTCGAAAGATTAAATAGGCAGGGGCGAAGTTTCACGGTCTATTTTTTAGGCGCAAAGCCAGGTGTGGCAGAATCCGCAAAAAAAAGAATGGAAAAACGCTACACCTCCATGAAAGTAGTAGGCTATCATCATGGTTTTTTCAAAGAAGATTCACCTGACGAAAAGAAAATACTGACAGAAATAAATAAACTAAGCCCAGATATTTTACTAGTATGTACAGGAATGCCTCGTGCAGAAATATGGGCAAACAAGCACCGTCACATAAACACCCGTTTAACATTGTGCGTAGGCGGTACGCTTGACATCATGGGCGGCAACATAAAGCTAGCACCGCCACTGATGCGAAAAATAGGGCTAGAGTGGCTATATCGCCTATGCAAACAGCCTGGTCGATTTTTGCGGATGCTGGATATCCCGCGATTTATGCTTGCGGTGGTGTTTGAAAAGGATTAAGACCGTGGGCTTTGCCCACACCCACGAACTTTTAAAAAAGTTCGATCAAAATTTTATAAGAAATCGTGTTTGCACCGCGAAGAAGCGCGGCGGCACGAAGTGTCGGTTTTGCGAAGCAAAACTGCTGACAAATGCACGATTTTGGGAGATGTATTGATGAATCCACGTAGTTTTTTTGCACGAATCAGAAGCAACCCTATGGGTGCGAATGTACTTGATTATCTGTTGATAACCCTAGGGTGCTGTTTACTTTCATATGCGGTTATCTCCTTCTGGGCACCGCAAAACTTGGTTACTGGCGGCATATCCGGGCTTGGTATTATTATTATGCACTACACCGAAACCGCAGGGTTTCGCTTTCCTATTCCTATTTGGCTTACAAACTTTGTGCTTAACCTGCCGCTGTTTGCAATCGGTTATAAGATTATGGACAAAACGTATTTTGTGCGTTCGGTTTACGGCTATTTGGTGATGACTGTCGCATTTTATGTACTGCAATTTTTCCCGCCTGTGCCTACTGATTTTATGCTGTCTTCGTTGTTTGGCGGTGTTGTTGCGGGCGTTGGCATTGCGCTTGTGTTTCGCGCCAAGGCAACCACCGGTGGAAGCACATTGATTGCAGCCATTTTACACCGCTGGGCATTTTCACAATTTTCTACCGCAAAAATTTTGTTTGTTACCGACACGATAATCATCATGGCTGGGCTTGTTTTCTTCGGGCCAATCGCCACCATGTATGCCGTCGTTGCCATTTTTGTATCCACAAAGGTTGCCGACGCCGTGCTTGAAGGGCTTTCGTTTGCAAAAGCGGCGTTCATTATTTCCAAAGAATCGGAAGTGATTGCCCAAAAAATTCTAACCGAATTAAACCGCGGCGCAACAGAACTTTCCAGTCGCGGCATGTTCACAAAGCAAGTACAGCCCATGCTGCTATGTGTTATTTCCGCAAAAGAACTCGTCGAGCTCAAACAGCTGGTATACGCGATAGACGAACGTGCCTTTGTCATTGTGGCAGATGTGCGCGAGGTGCTAGGGGAAGGTTTCACCGAGGCAAATAAACAATAATGATACCAAGGGAGGATTTAGTATGAAGAAAAAAATTGGCGGCATAGTGGTTTTCTTGTTGATGATGGTGCTTGCGTTATCTGCCACCTTAACTGTTAGTGCGGAGTCGGAGCCAAATACGGCAGGCTACATTGACATCGAAGAGACATTTTGGAGCCACCCATATTGGAATCATCCATATTGGGACAATCCGTGGCAATGGAATCACCCACACTGGGACAATCCATGGCAATGGAATCACCCACATTGGAACCCTCCGTGGCATTGGAATCACCTACACTGGAATAATCCATGGCATTGGAATCCCTCACACTGGAACAACGCCTGGCATTGGGACAATCCACATTGGAACAATGTCCAGTATTGGGAAAACACATATTGGAATAACCCATGGCAATGGAACCCTTGGAACCATCCAAATTGGAATCATCCCCAGTACTGGGGCAACCCCTGGCAAGCCAGACCAGCCACTTCGGGATACATCCCCGAGCCAATTCCCATGCCAACATATAGCCAAGTACTTCCCTATCATCACCAAGATTCACACGTGGCTGCATCAACACCCATTTCAGTAGGTACCCAGTGGGGCGCACCAAACTCAGGCATTGTAAATTTCCCCGTCACAACCAATGGTATACAAAATGGTCATTATAATGTATCCATAACAGGGCTACCTTTAGGTGCAACCGCGCCCAGCACAGCAAGAATCCATCAGAATGTATTTAATCCACAGTTGCAAATAAGCGATTTGCAATATGTTCAATCGGGCACATACACCTTATGGTTAAACGTATACAACGAAAACGGCGCACCGTTCGCACCGCCTGTGGCGTTTGCGTTGATAGTGCATTAAACCACACTGTATCTTCCATACTTATTTGAAAAAATTACTTATAAAGGTGTGAGTCCCTTGAAATACTATAGCTGTATTTATCTTGAAAATCATTATTTGACTATCAATGGTCGTATTGATACGCATGATGAATGTATTAGTATCTGTTGCGAGAATATAGACAGCATTCCCCAGTCTGCGCTTTATGATATACCTGAGAAATCAATAAATGCTTATTTGAAAATGCGTGCGGATATCATTTCAGAAAGTGTAAGATTTTGCCTTTTAGGGGAACAAGCCTCCAGCGAGAAGCGTAAATTTACATCGACCTGTGCAACATGTGCGCGCTATCAATTGTCTTCTTGGCCTACGGGGGGAGACGGACTTATTCACTATGTTAACCTTTCTATGTATCCTGCCCCTTGCCAATGCAAATGCTTTTATTGCAGTTTAACAACCGATGATGGCATGAGAAAGATAACCGATACAAGCTCCTATGAAAAATTATTTGACCTTGTCGAATATGCGGACAAAAATAATATGATTGCCCCAAACGCGATTTGGCAGGTATCAAGCGGAGAAATTACGGTTCATCCATACAGAGATAGAATCTTAAATCTAGTGAAAGATAAGAGCACTCGAATCTGCACAAATGCTTTCATTTTTGATGAAAAAATAGGCACTATATTAGCCACAAATCCACGCGCAGTAATCAATTTATCTATAGACGCAGGCACACCCGAAACATGGTATAAAATCAAGGGTGTAAATAATTTTGAAACCATTTCAAATAATCTTGCTCAATATTTCACCTGTTGTTGCAATAATGCAGGGCAAATTATTTTTAAATATATTATATTGCCCGGTATAAATGACAGCACTAATGACTATAAGGCACTTATCGAGCTCATGAAGTCGTTAAAAATTGGCAGTTTAGATATTTCAAGAGATAATAGAGCCAAATACGAGATTAATAATGATGAAAGGGACAAGCTAGTTAGTGCAACCGGTCGCCTAATTGCAATGCTGCATATAAATAAATTGAAAATGACAATGTATTACCATACACCCGATGAACAAACACAAGCTTTTGCATATGCCAACACGCTAATTAAATCTGGGCAGTTGTAAATCTGCAATCGCCCAACATACATATATTTCCAAGTTCAACATCAAGCTTTGAGAGTTGACAACCCATAACTTTCGGTGGATAATCAAACCGATTAGGACATTTTCTAAGATAAGAGGTCTATACACATGAAAATTGTTATTTTAGCGGGCGGTTATGGTACGCGTATAAGCGAAGAGTCACACCTTAAACCTAAACCCATGATTGAAATTGGTGGTGCACCAATTTTATGGCATATATGTAAATATTACAGTGCTTTTGGATTTAATGAGTTTGTTATTTGTTGTGGATACAAAGGCTATATGATAAAAAAGTTTTTTGCTAATTATTATCTGCATCGTTCAGATCTAACTTTTGATTTTTCAGCCGAAAATCAAATGACAATCCACAATAATATTGCTGAACCATGGAAGGTTACACTTGTAGATACGGGACAGCAAACTCAAACTGGCGGACGAATTAAAAGAATTCTCCCCTATGTTAATAATGAGACTTTTATGCTTACTTACGGTGACGGCGTAAGCAATGTAGATTTGCAGGCACTGTTAGCACATCACAAAGAGTCTGGCATGTATGCTACGCTCACTGCCATTCAACCTAGTGGCCGCTATGGCGTACTTGATTTAGATGACAGCAAAAACTGTGTTTTAGGCTTTCGAGAAAAAGCAAAAGAAGATGCAAACTGGATAAACGCTGGCTTTATGGTCATGGAACCAGAAGTATTTAGATATCTCGACGGCGACGATTGCATTTTAGAACGCAAACCTCTGGAGAGTATGAGCGCGGAAAAAAAGCTGGGTGTATATCGCCATTATGGTTACTGGATGTGCATGGATACCCAAAGGGATAAATTTACACTGGAAAACCTGTGGGAGAATGGAAATGCCCCCTGGAAAGTGTGGAAAGATTGAAAGTTTCAGTCATCATGTTAACCTGCAATCGCGAGGCAATGGTTAGCCGTGCGATTGAAAGCGTTTTAAAACAAACCTTTACGGATTTTGAATACATCATCGTAAATAATGGTTCAACAGACAAAAGTGGTTTTATTGCAGATGAATATGCAAGAACAGACCATAGAATCCAAGTGATACACCGCGAAAATGGCAGCATCGGTCATGGACGGAACGCAGGGTTGAATGTAGCAAAGGGCGAATACATTGCATTTGTTGATGACGATGACTATTGTGAAGCAGATTTTTTAGAACACTTATATAATCTTGCGGCTGATAATGAAGCGGAAATTTCCATTTGTGGCACATCAGACAAAACTTTTGATGAAAAGCATATAATGAAACCAGAAGAAGCCATCATTTATTTACTGTGGCGAAAATATTATAACACCGGCTTCCCTACAAAACTGATAAAGCGTCATCTGTTTAATCACTTACGGTTTCCGGAAAATACGCGCTATGATGATATATATCTCATGCCTAAGATACTTGCTAACGCTAACCTCATTGCATACCACGGACTGGGAAAGTACGTGGTATTTCGGCATGAAAACAATAACTCGGCATGGACTTCAAATCATTCACTATTGACTGCGGATATTTTAGACGAATACCTAAGGGTTTACTACGAGCGTACAAATTGGCTGTGTGAAGCATTTCCAGAATCGATTGAAACATGGCAGTATTTCATGTGGTCATTCATGATTAGTATGGTTGAAAAGATTAACCGTTTAGGGATAATAGAATGTGAAGCATTGCTAAATAACATGCTGAATGAGCTGCAAACACATCGTGACAACTTTATTAACAACCCGAATACAAAAGAGTTTGAAAAAAAATGGATAGAGGCGTTTATATGAGAACTTTTCAAGAGGAATGGAAAGATATAAAGCATTTTTGGGGAAGCAAAGCACATCAAAATGAGTTGATACAGGCAAAAGATATTTTAAGTCGTACGCCTATTATTTTGTATGGCGCCGGTATAGAAGGTGTTGAGTTTGCCAAAGTTTTAAAGCATTGCAGTATACAGCCGCTCTGTTTCTGTGACAAGCATAAAACAGGAAATGACAGCGCAACTGCTTTGCCCATCATTTCCCCAAAATCTTTGATGGAAGAAAAGTATAGCAAGTCAAATATACTTATTTCCTCATCTTTATATAACACCGAAATTGAAAATGATTTGCAGCAACTTGGGATAGAGTCTAACCGCATTTTATCAAGAGGGCTTTGGTTTCGTTTATGCCTTTCAGCAGCAAGCAACCCCCATTTACAAAAAGACTTGAGTCATTCGCAATATCTGTTGATGTTTAACGCCATCTCTAAAATGGCGCAAGGAGAAGACAGTACACTTCTTGCGGGTTATGAGCGGGCGTACAATTTACTTGCAGACTTTAAATCAAAAAAAGTTTTGATAGATAGGTTAAAATTTTGCTTGCTGGGTACGTTGATAGAGCGTGACCCGCTGGCCTCTATGTACTTCGACTTAGAGCTTGTAAAGTTATCTGACAATGAAGTCTTTGTGGACTGCGGTATGTTTACAGCGGATACAGCCGAGGTCTTTTTCAAGCGCGCAAACAATAACTACACCCATTATTATGGGTTTGAGCCGGATATAAATAACGTAGAGAAAGCCAACCACTTTTTAGCCGACAGGACGAATGCCACTACAGTAGCAAAAGGACTTTGGAGTTGTGAAACAAAACTAAGCTTTAGCGATGGACAAGCCAGCTGCTCTAATGTAAATGAAGTGGGCGAACACTTCATTGAACTGGTGTCTATTGACGATTATTTTGCCGACAGTCCCCACACACCGACATTTATCAAAATGGACATTGAAGGTTCGGAACTTGAAGCCATTTGCGGTGCAAAAAATATAATAAGTACGCACAAACCACGGCTTGCTATCAGTGTTTACCATAAGCCAGAGGATATTTATACGATTTTAGAGGCTATAAAAAGTTTTCGAGACGACTATGTTTTTTATTTTAGGCACTACACAGATGTTATCTGTGAGACTGTGTTGTACGCAATTTAATTAAACAGAATGGATGGCATTATCTATGAAAACCTTTCAAACAGAGTGGCAAAGCATAAAAAATTTTTGTGAAAGTGCGGAATACAAGCAGGAAATAAAATCAGCTAAAGAAAAATTATTAGCAAAGCCCCTTGTCTTATATGGTGCAGGGGCAGAAGGTTTAGAATTTGCAACGGTATTAGAATTTTGCGGAATAAAGCCCGCTTGTTTTTGTGATACAAATAAAGTCGGCGTCGATAAAAGTACAGGACTATCAATCATTTCGCCAAAGGATTTGCTAAATGATTATAAAAATGCAAATATTCTTATATCTTCGTCAGGTTATACGGCTGAAATTCAAGCTGTTTTAGAAGCACACAACGTACCTGCCGAAAGAATTTTACCAAGAAGTCTTTGGTTTCGTTTGTGCCTATTGACAGCAGGTGAGCCAAGCGCGGATACATTGCGCGGCTCTTATTATTTGGCATTGTTTAACGCGGTGGCTGAAATGCTTACTGGAAACAATGATGTGTTGCTTTCAGGCTATAAGCGGACGTACGATTTAGTTCAAGACAATGAATCAAAGCAAGTCCTAATGGATATAATAAGATTCTGTTTGACGGGTAACCAAATCTCCCGCAACCCTTTAGACACGGTTTATTTTGATAATGATATCATTAAACTGTCTCCATCCGAAGTTTTTGCTGATGTAGGCATGTTTACAGCAGATACCGCCGAAGATTTTTTCAAAAATACACACAATAAATATACGCACTATTATGGTTTTGAACCGGACAGCGCAACACTTGAAAAAGCGCGTTTATTTTTAGCCAACAGGTCAAACACCACCACTGAAGGCAAAGGGGTTTGGAGTTGTGAAACCACACTATATTTTAGCGAACAGCATATTAACGAAAATGCTGCTTGCACCAATGAAAATGTGATTGAAGTTATTTCGCTTGACAATTATTTTGCAAAGAAACCCCATATACCCACATTTATTAAAATGGACATAGAGGGTTCGGAGTTAGAGGCACTTAAAGGCGCAGAATGTATTATTCGTGACCACAAACCGAAGCTAGCCATTTGCATTTATCATAGACCAGAAGATATTTATACTTTGCCTGAAATAATAAAAAGTTTCAGAGATGATTATAAATTTTATATAAGACACTACACTAATAATATGTGTGACACAGTGCTCTATGCGGTTTAGGGGGATATGTTTATGGATAATACAATCGATTTAGCACATGTTGCATTCTATTTAACGTTGAAGTGTACATTAAGATGTAAATTATGTTCGACACTTGTTCCATACCTAACCAAAGGATATCATCCACCACTTGAATCGTTGAAATTTGACATAGACAATCTCTTTAAAATCGTCGATACGGTGCAATACATCAACATTACGGGAGGAGAGCCACTTTTACGGGGGGGGGTACACGATATTGCATTGTTTAGCATTTTAGAGTACTTAGGGGCCATTTCTAGTCACAGACTCGAGGTTGTTCGTATATATACCAGTGCAACCATTGTTCCTACAGATGATTTATGCAAAGCCTTTCAAGAAATTTCGGCGAAAAAAACTTTTTGGTTAGAAATTGATGACTATGGGCACAGTTCAACAAAAATGCAAGAAGTTACAGCAAAATTAGATCATTATAGCATAAAATACAAAGTGCGTGATTATGTAGGCGATTCGGATACACTATATTATAACGGATGGGTTGATCTACATACATCTCCCGACCCGATACACCACGCCAAACATGCAAAAACACTATTTGACCAATGTGCTTGCGGCAGTGGCGGCAGAAACAGTATCGGTTTTTTTGATGGCGTTATGTTAGCGTGTCCGGCTACATCGGTAAGATATATGTGCGGTGAAATAGATAAGACCCATGGCGAGGTTATCGATTGCCGCGGCGATATAGATTTAATGCGAAAAAAATGGTTGACGCTCAATACGTCCCCTTATTATGAATCTTGTCACTATTGTAAAGACGGCGTCTGTGCGGAGTCAAAACGATTTGCCCCTGCTGTGCAAGCTATCCAAGATGATGTTGTGGCATTTCATAATATTCACCCTAAAATGTGTTATTAATATGAAGTATTTAGGAGAATTATTTATGGCAACTAAAAGTCTACCTTCCCAGCTTACCCAAAGGACACCATTGCAGGACGTTATACCGTTGGATACACCCTATTCGGTTTTGCTTTCACCAATAGACTACTGCAATATAAAATGTGTTTTTTGCCCGTTTCATGGGGCAGTTAAAGATAATACAATGCGTAAGCCGCACATCATGTCGATGGATTTATACAAAAATATAATCGACCAGTTGGCAGCATTTCCAAATCAGTTGCGGGCACTTATTTTTTGTGGGCGCGGTGAGCCGACGATGCACAAAAACTTGCCTGAAATGATAAGTTACGCGAAAGAAAAAGGTGTGACTGATACGATTCGCATGACTACAAACGGGTTTAATCTTTCACCTGATTTAAATCAAAAACTTATTAACGCGGGGTTAGATTACGTTAAAATATCGGTTCCTGCTATTGACGAAAAAACTTGCTTTGAAATCACGGGAGTAAAACTTGACTTGAAGCAATATGTTGATAACATAACGCATTTATTTAAAAATAAACGCAATGATATGACTATTTATTGCAAATCAACCAATGTGGCATTGGGTGGCAAAGGTGGCGGAGAACCACTGCCTGAACTGGCAGATAAGTTTTATGCGATGTTTGAAGGTATAAGCGATTATTGTTTTATAGAAAATATTGTTCCTCAAGTGATTCGCAAGCTAACAGAAGATGAAATGAAAAATATGTGGATAGAAAACTTTGAAGCAAAAAATATATATAACTTAGATGCCGAACACAGTAATACTATTTGCGAAAGGTTATTTTATCACTTTACCATCAACTCAATAGGGGATGTGTTCCCTTGCGACTTGAATGAAAATGAAGCATTAAAATTGGGAAATATACAACAGGTGCGTCTGCAAGATATATGGAATGGTGAGACATTAAAAAATCTGAGGATTGCGTCTTTAACAGGCAATATCCCCGGTGCTTGCGCTGATTGTGCCGCTATTTTATATGACTATCAAAATGAACTGCATAAATATGCAAACGACATTCATTGTCGTTTACTTCGAAAGTGAGTGAATGCATTATGAATACTCGTCCGTTGGTGGCATTCGCAACATTGGTATATAATGGTGAAAAAACATTGGCAAGAACAATGGAATGTGTATTAAACCAAACTTATGATCATTTTATTTACTATGTTTTTGACAACGGCAGTACCGACACAACAGCTGAAATAATTAAAAAATATGTCGCACAGGATACCCGTGTGCGTTTAGTCTCACGAGAAGTCAATATTACCGGTCTCCCTGCTTTTGTTTGGATGCATGATTCGATTGATGTAGACTATGATTACTATACATGTATTGACTCTGATGATACCTGTGTATCAACTTATTTGGAAAAGATGCTGAGCTTTTCTATTTCGTACAATTTAGACATTGTTTGTTGTGGTTTTACAGAAGTTGATGCTGCATCCGGGTGGCGCAATAATCTAGTCATGGAAAAAGCAGTGGTAGCAACAGATATACATTCTCTTGAGCAAGCATTTCCACTATACCGTCTTTACGCAGCATATGTATGGGGAAGTTTATATCGTGCATCTGTATTTTCACCATTCAAAAACGCAGACTTTTCACACCTCAACCCCGACGAATCTTTTAATCTACTCCCATTAATTTGGGAGCAGGCAGATACCGTTGGATTGCTTCCAGAATCACTCTTTGCGTACTATGTACATTCTAAATCTGATTCATTCCAGTTAAGCTACCATCGCCTACACCATGGGCGTATATTATACGATGCATGGAGTCAATATCTGATAAAAAAATTTGGCGCGGTTAGTTTAAAAAATGATGAAAGCTTATTGGGTTATTATACATTCAGTATACATCGCTCTACTAATGTAGTGTTAGATTCAAGTGAAAGTCTCAGCAAAAAAATAGAATGCTTGTTGGAAATCTATACGCGACATGTCACTCAAAGGTATATGGCATGGCCCACTCATAAGCAGAAGAAAATCAAATTGGTAGAATCTGTTTTGTCGTGGACTATGAAACAGAATAGTGATACAAAAGACGAGTATAACAAACTTGTTGACGTATTAACAAATACGCTTGCATCGTTAAATTCTCATGTAAATACGGCTTATCCGCAGGATTTTTCGCCACTATGTAAAAATTCTTGTGATGACGAATTTTACACTATGTTAAATAGTTTGAACTTGAAAACCACAACTCAACTGATAGAAAAAGCAATTGCAGGTGCAAAAGCATGGCTAACAGAGGACTATGTCTATTATGGTCAAATGCTACAACAGTACAATGCGCAAAAAGCGATAAATCATTTTTCAATGGAAAAAGGCTTTGTTGATTATTTTAGTGCATTGTACAAATGTCTCAAAGATAACGTAGACCAACTGGGGTACTTGTATGGAGATTTAGAAGACAATCGTTCTAAATATACGCTAAAAATATTATTATCACACTGGTTGACATTTCATCCATGTTTAAAGCATAACGGTATGGAAACTATTTTTGCTCGATATTTTGACCTTGATATCATACATTGTAACGAAAATGAAGTCTTTGTTGATTGTGGCAGTCATACGGGTGACACAGTGCAAGAATATATTAGCCAATTTGGAAACAGATATAAAAGTATTTATGCTTATGAATCGGCAGCAGACGTCTATGCCGCCACAGAAAAACAATTAAAAGGAACAGCACGCCTACACCTTCGCAATGCAATGGTATCTAATGTAAAGAAAACAAATAACGCTATATCGTATGTACGTATTGATGATGATATATCAGAAGATGTTACTTTTATCAAAATGGATATAGGCGATGGCATGGCAACAATGGCTTTACTGGGCGCGGCACGGCAAATTCGTAACAACAAACCTAAACTGGCGATATGCTTGCACCATAATATAACCGATTTATTCGAAATTCCGCGGCTTGTGAAACAGTTGGTGCCAACATATAAATTATATTTGCGGCACTCTCCAACCCTTAGCCACCCTATACCTGATAAATATATACTGTTTGCAGTACATTCAGATATGAGCAACTAGGTATTTGATAAAAACCCCTAAGTCAAATCTTATGTAAATAAGTTTCGACTTAGGGGATTTTTCATGTCAAATACGGAATGATAAATATTTTTCAAATGCATATAAGAATTTATTCCAGCTCAAACACCCAATCATGCATCTTAACCCCATCACCAAAACAATGCATAAATGAATCCGCATTCATTTGCACTAATACATGCCTTTTATCATCTTTTTCGGCAATAGAAACCAGTGAAAATTTGCCGCCTAAAGCAGCTGTCTTGCCGCCAATACAATGTGGATACTGTGTGATAAGCATATTGGTATTTTTAAATGTAATTGCATTCCGTTCGTTTTTAAATACATATTCTTTTGCGGCAATAATTTCACAAAACAACGGGAACTGCATTGCATAACAAGTTAAAAGTGCCGTATCACGTGCGGTGGTAAAATCCTTCATGCCTGTTGGTGACTGAAAAAGTGAATTATTCATATGCAGCCGTTTTGCCAAAGTGTTCATCTCTGAAACAAATACTTCTGCTGAGCCAGATATACAATTGGCTATTGCAGCGGCAAAATCGTTTCTGGATTCAAGCATCATTCCGTATAGCATGTCACGCAATGTTATCGTTTCACTGCTGCCGCCTAAATTATATGCCTTGTCGGGGTCGCCCAGCTTAATGGCAATGATGCAGTTTAAAATTTTTGCGGCGGCAGTCGCGCCTATCATGTTTGCATTTTTTGAATATATTATTTCACCCGTTTTTATATCCATCACACAAACACTACCTGCCTGTATTTTAGGCGCGTTCTCTTTAAGGTCATCAAACGCCCAATGTTTTTCTATATATTCGCCGATATATTTGCCTTTGCGTACATGCGGATAAATAGCCAATGCATGTGCATTTTTATCTTCATAGCTTTTGATTAGCCAGGCAACGTAGTCTTTCATATTCGCGCGATAATAATCAATGGGGAAAATATCAGCAAAGTCATCTAGTTTGCCTAGTATATCCAGCATCATCATCGTTCGGCGGCATTTATAGCAAGTGGCACAGTTTGTGGTTTTTACATAACAGCAATGCAAATGCTTTTGCACCACGGGATTGTCTGCAATAAATTCTAGTTTTTGCAGCCGGTCAATTGAACTGCCTTCGGAATAAATGCGCAAACCTTGGGTAGAAAAACAGTTGAGTGACAATAAATCATAAAAACTGCAATCATGTGCTTCATGCCCTATGAGGGTAAAATTTGAATAATCCTTCGACGATGCAAAAAAATACGTTTTCCATAGTTTTTGCATACATAGGGTTGCAAATGTTGTTGTGAATGTATGCGCATGTTCAAAAATAGGAAATATGTCGTAAATATTCGAATCTGATTCGATAAGCGGCAAGCCTAGCTTTGCAGCCACTGCTCTTGCATTATCATACACTTCATTTTTAGCCTGCCTTGGGCCGCCTTTTGTGTCCCTTACCGCGGCACCTTGAAACGACCCCGTGTTGTTTATGCATACATGTGTGATATTTGGATATTCATTTTGGTTTTGATAATGATTAAGCACCGCATGAAACGAGTCCACCCCACAAGACATGCCTGTGCCCACACCATCTATGTCTGTTTTTGCAATAGATTCATCTGCAATGGGCGCGAAGATGCGCGTTTTATGAAAAGTTCGGCTGTATTTGAATAAAATGGGAATGAGATGTTCGTGTAAATTATAAAGCAACTCTTTGGTTACAGGTGCGGTGCATGTGATATCATGCCCATTGCGCATAGCCCATTGTAATGCACCCACAATAAATGCATCAGAACGTTCAAAGCATAGGTATTTCTCGTATTCATTTTCAACTTCAAACCAAAGCTCATGCTGTTCGCTGTCATTTTCAAATTGCGAATTGTCAATTTCAATGCGTGCGTTTAAACGACTTTTGCCGTCATTGCTTAAAACTTTAGGTTGGTCAATTATAATCATACCAGTGTCTCCTTTTTTATAATCCTATCTCTGTCTTACCTGTTAGCTTAAAAAATACAACAAGCGAAACCAACGTAGTTAAAATAAGAATGCTGGTGAGTGCAGACGCCGCGCCAAAACCTATGCCTCTATGCAGTTCGTTGTAAATAACAACGGGCATGGTTTGGGTATGCACATTAAATAAAAGTACCGAGGCATTCAGTTCGTTTAAAATGGTAATCCAGCTTAAAATCGCACCAGAAACAACGCCAGGCATCATAGCCACTGCCGTTATTTTAAAGAAACTTTTCATCGGGGGATCCCCTAGGCTAATGGCAGCCTCCTCCATTGATGGGCTAATCTGATGCAAAATGGCGGAACTCGAGCGCAGTGTGTATGGCAACCGCCGTACAACAAACGCCAAAACCATAATCATTGGTGTGCCAATAAGCAAAAGCGGGCGACGATTAAATGCCATAAGCAAAGTAATACCAATGACAAACCCAGGTATAACAAATGGCAACATTGTAATATAATCCAGTAACTGCGTAAAAAAATGCTTTTTGCGCACGGTCAAATACGCAATAAACAATGCGGAAATAACAATAATGAAAATGGCAATGGACCCAAAAACATAGGTATTACGAATGGCCGTGCCTGCAATACTAAATGCCCGACGGTAACTGTCTAAACTAAACCCATCAACAAAAATGGGGCCTCGTGTCGCCCGAAACGAAGTATAAATAATAAATGTTTGCGGCAAAACCGACACCGCAAGCACACCATACAAATACACATGCACAAGCACAGCGGCAAAACCCTTTAAATCCTTTGGTTGAATAGGCCGCAACAAATTCATTGTAAAGGATTTTTTTCTAATCAAATATTTTTGCGTCAAAAATAAAACAATAGAAATCACAACCATGATTAACGACAACGCCGCCGCAAAATTACGCCATCCACCAAGCTCGCCAAGAAAGCCACGAAAAATAAGCACCGGCATCACCAAATAGCCTTCACCCAACAGCATCGGCGTTCCAAATTCTGAAAAGGCGTCGATAAATACCAGCAATGCACCAGCCAAAATACTTGGAGCGACTAAAGGAATGGTTAATGTCATCGCTTTTTTAACAGGGCTACAGCCAAGGCTTTCCGCCGCCTCAATTAAAGACGCATCCACCCTTTTCAACGCACCTTGCGCAAACAAAAAAACAAGTGGGTATGTAAATAAAGTCATCACAAGCACAATGCCGCCAAAACCATAAATCGAAGGTAGCTGGATGCCAAACCAATTGTAAAAAAAGCGAACAAAATATCCATTTCGCCCCATAAGCAAAATCCAAGACATTGCCCCTACAAATGGCGGCGAAAGCATGGAAATAATAATTAAAATATTAAAAACACGTCTTCCCTTGATTCTGTACATAGAAGAAAAATATGCCATTGAAACCCCAAGAAAGACAGCCAAAACAGTAGTGCTGATAGCCACCGAAAAACTGCGAAAGAGTGCTTGATAGAAAAAAGGCCGAGTCGCTAATGTTTCAAAGTTTACCAAAGAAAACTGTCCTGTATGCTGGTCTTGAAATCCACTAATCACCAGTGAAATGAGTGGATACACAACAAATAAAAAAGCAGCCGCCAAAGATAAAACTAAAATGAGTGTCCAAAAGTCAACACGTTTACTCGCCATTTTTTAAACCATGCCTCCTTTGTCTATTAAATTTTCTGCACCATCAGCAGTGTATATATTTATTTTTTCTTTGTTAGGTTTTAGTTTAATCGTATCACCGACATGGTATATTTTTGTTTTTTGTCCAACGTCTTGACTGTACTGAATTGTAGATATATGCGTATGCGAAACATCGTAAATTATATATTTACCTAAAAATGTTTTGCTTTTTATTTGAAAGCCAATGCCATCATCTGCTTGAACAAATTCTTCTGGGCGAATAACTGCGAGTATTTCACATTTGCCTATTTCGCTTTTGATACTATCCATTTGAATGGTATAGCCATCAAACAAATCAAGCACATGTCCGCCGCCACCAAGTGCCAATTTTCCTGGAATACAATTAGATTGCCCAATAAATGTAGCCACAAATGTATTAGACGGACGCATATAAATTTCTTCGGGCGTTCCTATTTGCTGGATTACGCCGTCTTTCATTACGGCAATACGGTCGGATATCGCCAATGCCTCTTCCTGGTCGTGCGTGACATATATTGTAGTAATGCCCACCTTCTCATGCACTTCGCGAATGACACTGCGCATTTCTACGCGCAATTTTGCGTCAAGGTTTGATAATGGCTCGTCCATTAAAAGTACATTGGGATGAATGACAATGGCTCGTGCAAGCGCAACGCGCTGCTGTTGCCCACCAGAAAGATGCTCGGGCAGACGATGCTGAAAATCCGTAATTTGCACCAAGTCAAGCATTTCATCCACTCTGCTTTTAATTTCCTGCTTATCTATTTTCCTCAGTTTCAGCCCATATTCCACATTTTGGCGCACTGTTAAATGCGGGAAAATAGCATAGTTTTGAAAAACCATACCGATATTCCGTTTATAGGCCGGTATATTGTTCACGATTTTTTCATCGAAGGCAATGGTGCCACCTTCCATGGACGCAAACCCTGCAATCATTCTCAAAAGTGTAGTTTTTCCACAACCAGAAGGCCCAAGCAACGTAAAAAACTCGCCGCCGGCTATTTGCACAGAAAGATCATGAATCACTTCTGCTTCAGCGTATTTTTTGACTAAGTTATCAATGGTAATGACCATACTCATTTGGTCTTATCCTTCCCATATCATTTGAAAACGATGCAGCCAAGTATCACGGTTTGCAAGGATATAGTTCAAATCAACCTCAATGATATTTAACTGCGATATTGGTGTTAAGGTTTCGCCTGATGGAACATCATTGCGCGTCGTTCTTCCAAACAAATCTTGCTCCATCATGTTTTGTGCTTCAAAGCTTGTTACAAAATCTATAAATAGACGTGCATTGTCTATGTTTGGCGCATCTTGTACCACAAGCACACCTTCAGGCATAACCATGACACCTTCCGACATGTATACCATTTCTACAGGCGCACCCGCGTTTATAAAAGGCATTGGCCCTTCTTCAAAGGTTAGCCCCACCCAGTACTCACCCGATGCAACACCGTTGATTACCGCTGATGAGCTGCTGAGCATAATGCCGTCTAAATTATCTACAAATTGCTCGATAAAATCCCATCCACCATCTGCCCCACCCATAGCATATAGTTTATTTACAAGATGATTAAATGCCGATGCCGAACTGCTTGGGTCCGTGATAGCGATTCGCCCTTTTAATTCTGGGTTAAGCAAATCGGCATAGCCATTGATTGTTATATGGCTTGGTAGTTGCGCGGTATTTACCATAATTACACTCAAGCTTAACATATACCTGGTTATTGCACCTTCTGTATTACGAAAAGCTGGCTGCATAAATGGTTCATTTATTGATGCATATTCGTCAAATAAATCAATGACGGGAATCACAGATGGCAACATACCACCCCATAAAACATCAGCGATAGGGTTTGCTTCTTCAGCACGTATTCTTTCGATTAATACCCCTGTGCCGGCGAAAGTAAGCGCGACGTTTACACCTGTTTCTTCCGTAAACGCATCCACAATTTGTCTTACAGATTCATCACGAAAGGAAGTGTAGACAACAAGCCCTGATTGTGAATCGCCGCCACATGAAACCAAAGCAGATAAAACCAGCACGATTCCAATAAAAAACGCTATTCTTTTGTAAAATCGCATGACAAACCCCTCTAATTTTCTGCAATAAATGTAATCGGGTCAGCGGTGATGATATATCCCCCTGTGTTGTCGCTGGACACATCATATTCAATCCCCTGTGGCACCTGAATAAAACCATTTTCAAGCATTTGATAGAACACATAGTACTGTGTGCCATAAATATCTACGGTTATTTGCTTACGTTCTTTAAGCAAGCCTATATATTCTTCAAACACCAAATTGTTTTGCCACATATAATAAGCATGAACCCTGCCTACATATCTAAAATGCCATGCCTCATAAGGCACGCCTGTTATATTTTCTTTGCCTTCTGGGTAGCGTAGTATGAAGCCAAAACGATGGGCGTTATCGGCAAGCCACTTGAATTGCGGTGTGCTATCTTTGACTATTTCGTCACTTTTAACCGCCATACTTGATGGGAAAATATCAAGTGCTAGGCCTGAATGATGTTCACTATGCCATGGCTGGGCGGTCGTTCCATCTTTTGGGTTTTGTTCGTATAATTGTCCTTGTTCTTCAAGATTACGATACCCTGCTATGACATAGAACTTGTCAACACTGCCCTTTTTTGCAGCATCCAGCATATTCTTAGCCATTTGCATAACCTGTTTATGCGCAACCACAATATCATTTTTAACTACAGTGGTAAAATATTCAGCTTTTACAAATTTACTTTTTTCTGGGACACTTTTAATTTTATGCCAGGTATTTATCAATTCCAGCACACACAAATCATTCACATCATCAATATTGACAGATTTAAATGCAATATCTGCAATGGTATATTCAATGTCTTTTGCAAATTCTATGCTATTTTCATATGCATAACTTTCCGCAAACGAACCTGGTTTTCCCCAAATAACACATGGGCTATCAGCAAAAGCACCTTCCCCTATATTCACAACAGAAACGGGTACTTGTACTTTAGTTAAATTGGCACAACCGCAAAATGCATGTTCACCTATTACTTTTAATGTTTTAGGAATGACCACATGCGTTATTGAATGGTTATTTGCAAATGCTTCTTTACTTATGCCAAATAGGATATTGTCATTCAGCTTATGCGGAATATGAATTTCACCGCCGCTGCCAGCATACCCTGTTATAGTGGTGCGGTTAGCGTTTACATTTACTAAAAAATCGCCTATGGTCACAATCTCGTTGCTTTTAGTACTCTCCTCCGCATCGAAACCAAAATAGGTGCCTAATGCGATATCCACTGCATTTTCCATATAAGAGCCACGACTTGCTTTGACAAGAATAAAATCGCCGGGTCTTGTTTCTTCTCTTATAAGCTGAATTAAATAGTCATAATCTTCTGTTGTAAAAACCTGTATATTAGGGTTTTCTTGTGCTATTTCACCAATTAACGCGGCACTATATCCATAGCAAATAAGGATATCTATATCGGATTGCAATGCCGCATATCCTACTTGCTTATGACCTACTTCATTTTGGCCAGCCAGTTCATTTATATTTCCGAGTATTGCAACACGCCGTCCAGTGTCTTCTTTTAGCGTTATTTCAGAAATAATTTTTATTGTTGCAATCATGGTTTCTATTGAAGCGTTATAGCAATCCAGATACAATGTACGCCCATTTACATTGGTCAAGTTTTGGCGTATGCCTTCAGATTTAAAGCTTTCTATTCCATTTATAATTTCATCTTCTGTGAGTCCCAGCTTTTTACATGTCGCAAACACAGCCAACGCATTGTAGGCATTGTGTTCCCCAATAGTTGCCATTTTGACACGCCTAGTCTCAGTTTTATCTTCGCCATAGGAAATATCAAAGCTTATACCATCATAGGACTGTTGTATATTTGTTGCCAAATAATCTACGTTTATATACCTTGTGCCATAGTATACTATTGGCACTTTAGCGATGCGCGCCTCTCTTTTTATCAGATAATCATCACCATTTAATATGAGCAGGCCATCTGCTGGCATTCCACCTTCTATTTTTAACGCACAGCGGGCGATACGGTCTTTTGTTTGCATATGGCTCAAATGTGTTGCGCCGATGTTGGTAATAATACCTATATCCGGTTTAAGTATCATAGACGCAAGCTCTACCACCCATGGTATTGGCCCTTCTTGCGTTTCTTGTATATAATATTCATGGTCGTGTTCTAACTTAAAAATCGCGTTAATGACCCCTCTATGGTCATTGAAGTTTAATGCGTTTTTATGAACATTTTTGCCACTCACAACAAGCACATGGGTTATAAGTTGCCACATGCTTGTCTTACCGTAGCTTCCTGTAATCTGAATTTTTTTTATGTTAAATAATCCAACATAAGAAACAGCTAGTTTAAAAAACGCAATTTTCACATCAGGTACAAGCAAACATGGATAGTCTTTTATTTGCTCTTTAGAAATGAGCAAACTAGCGCCGCTTTCCATCGCTTCGTCGGCAAGCCGCTCTAGTTCAGACTTCAATGCGATTTCAATAATTTGCTGCTCCGTCACTTTCGAATTAGGATTGTTATACTTTCTTTTAAGAATATCAACAGTCATAATCGTACCCGATGTGTCATTCCGCCGCATGACAATAGCAACACCGTCTTTTTTGGCGTCCATAGCCATATTTACAGAAGAAAAGACTTTGTTTTCTTGGTCTACAGGCATTTCCATGTTAAGGCTTTTATATATGAATTGAGAATCAATGATTGGTTTTTTCCCGTTTTTGTGGTCGGACATTTTCAACACTCCATGTCTCATATTTTAATCCATGCCGCCTTTGGCGGCGGTAGAAATCGGTTTGTACGAAAAATCAAAAACAGATTTTTCACACGTTGTCAATGATAGCTTAGTTTATTATTGTTTGCAAGGATATGCTATAAAGTAGCAGCGTCAACGGTAATTATGCACCCTCCTGTATTGTCATTAGAAACATCATATTCTCCATTTTGAGGCAAACGAATAAAGTCATTCTCAAGCACTTGATAAAATACATAATGCTCGCTTCCATAAATATTAACTATCATTTGCCCATGCGCTTTAAGCAAGCTTATATATTCCTCAAGCACTAACTCATTTTGCCACATATAATACGCGTGGACTCTGCCTACATATCTAAAATGCCATGGCTCGTAAGGTACGCCTGTTATATCCTGTTTGTTAACGGGATAACGCAATATGAAGCCAAAACGATGGGCGTTGTCGGCAAGCCATTTAAACTGTGGTGTGTTTTCTCTAGCTATTCCATTACTTTTAACCATATCGTTTGACGAAAAAATATCGAGTGCTAAGCCCGTATGATGTTCACTGTGCCAAGGCTTTGCAGTAGTACCATCCTTTGCGTTTTGTTCATGTAGCATCTGTTGTTCTTCAATACTGCGATATCCAGCCACAGCATAGAATACACCGACACTTTCCCTTTTTGCGGTATTTAACATTTGTTTTGCCATTTTCAAAACCTGTTTGTTTGCAAACACTGTGTCATTTTGGACTACAGAAACAAAAAGTTCAGCCTGTGTCAGTTTGCTTTTTTCAGGAATATTTTCAATTGAGTACTGATGGTTTATTAGTACTAATTCACCCGAATCGTTGATACCTTCAACATTTACAGGCTTAAATACAACATCCGCAATGGTCTGCTCGACATCATGCATAAACGCAATGCTATTTTCGTTTGCGTAACTTTCTGCAAACGAACCTGGCCTGCCGTAAATGACACACGGGCTATTGGCAAAGGCATCGCTTCCTATATTAGTCACCGAATTCGGCACCACCACTTTATGCAGTTTAGTACAGCCGCAAAAAGCGCGTTCGCCTATGACCTTTGCTTTTTGGGGAATCATTACAGCTTTTATCGAATTATTATTTACAAAAGCTTCTTTGCCTATGCCAAACACGACATTACCATTCAATTTATACGGGATATTAACATGACTATCAGTACCAACATATCCTGTTATGGTTGTCAGATGCGTATTTATATTAACTTCAAAATCGCCAATCATTACATTAGTACTGCTTTTATAGCCTTCTTCTGCATCAAAACCAAAATACGTACCCAGTGCGGCATCTACGGCCACCTCCATATACGCACCACGGCTTGCTTTTACCAAAATAAAATCACCTGGCTTAGTTTCTTCCCTTATCAGTGCAATCAAATGGTCAAAATCTTCTGTTTTAAAAATCTTGATATCTGGGTTTTCTTGTGCGATTTCAGCAATAAACGCAGCATTTCTGCCATAACAAATAAGAATGTCTATGTTTGACTGTAACACAGCATATCCTACCTGCTTATGACCCATTTCATTTTGGCTGCCCAGTTCGTTTATATTCCCCAGTATTGCAACGCGCCGTCCTGCTTTGCGCTCTAATGCTGTTTCAGAAAGGATTTTTATTGTTGCAGTCATTGTTTCTATTGAAGCATTATAACAATCAAGATACAACGTACGGCCGTTTACAGTGGTCAAGTTTTGGCGTATGCCTTCTGGTTTAAAACTTTCTATTCCGTTTATAATCTCATCATCGGTTAGCCCTAGTTTTTTACACGCTGCAAATACAGCAAGCGCATTGTAAGCATTGTGTTCACCAATCATTGCCATCTTAACCTGCCGGCTTTGAGATTTGTTTTCGCCATAGGTAATATTAAAATTTACACCGTCGTGGGGATGTTGTATGTTTGTTGCTAAATAGTCTGCATTTATATATCTTGTACCATAGTATACGGTTGGCACTTTAGCGTTCCGCGCTTCCATTTTTAACAAATGATCATCACCATTTAATATCAGCAGGCTATTTGGGGGCATTCCTTCTTGTATTTTTAACATACAGCGCGCAATATTATCCTTTGTCTGCATGTGTTCTAAATGTGTTGCCCCTATATTTGTAATGATGCCTATCTCTGGTTTAAGCATTTTGGATGCCTCTTCTACAACCCATGAGACAGGGCCTTCCTGTGTTTCTTGCACATAAAATTCATGTGCGTATTCTAAATCAAAAATAGCATTAATTACTTTTCTATGGTCATTGCCATTTAATGCATTTCTATGCACATTTTTTCCATTGACAGTCAACACATGGTAAATAAGCTGCCACATGCTTGTCTTACCAAAACTGCCTGTAATTTGAATGATTCTTGTGTCAAACAATTTTACGTAACACGCCGCTAAGCTAAACAGTGCAGCGTTTTCGCTAGGTACAATGAGACATGGGTAATTTTTTATCTGCGCTTTAGTAATTAATAAACGTGCACCTTTTTTAATGGCGTAATCTGCTAATTCGTGTAACTCATATTCTTCTGCCAAATCTAAAATCTGCTTGTCCGTTATTTTTTCGGCTGCTTTTGCATTTCTATATTTCTTTGTAAGAATGTCTATCATTTTTTTTGACATGTCTGAATCGGTTCGCCGCATGACAACAGCCACACCATCTTTTTTCGCGTCCATAGCCATGTTAATAGAGGAGAATGTCCTATTTTCTTGGTCTGCCGACATTTCCATGTTCAAACTTTTATATATAAACTTGGAATCAATGATTGGTTTTTTGCGCGAGCTATCGGGCATTTTCAACACTCCATGTCTAAGATTTTGTAAATGATAGCTTAGATTTTTTTTGTTGGCAAGGGGAGGATAAATCAAAAAGGATTCAACTTCTTTCATTTTGCAAGAAGTTGAATCCCTTTCATTTTTACATCTCTTTTTTAAATGATTAGTTAGGCTTTGGCGTGTTATCATCTTCGTCACACGCACATTCGGGGTCACCACAGCACTCCTTTGCGTTTTTTTCAATGGAGTCATTGATATTGTGTGCTAAATCATCTAACACAGCAGCTGTTTTTTCCAATGCAGATTGGCTTGCTTTTTTAATTTTTGGTTCAACATCTTTGTACAAGTCTTGAACCTTGCAACCTAAATCTTTCGCAAATTTGTTGACTTCCTTAGCAAAGCTACCTACGCGCTCTTCAAGGTTTTCGCGGGCATCTTTACTCATGAAATGAGGACCACCTAACGCTTCCAACAATTTTGTCGCTTCGTCGGCAGAAATTTTGCCTGCTTCTAATAATTCCAGTACCTTCATTCTTTCCATCATTATTTCCTCCTATATGCCTTGATTTGGCATCATTATTTTCTATTATTGACAATACATACGACTCCATACATCAAAAGTATGCGGCACGAATATTTAATGCAAATAAAATATGTGAATTTGAGTTGGATCGCGATGATCTATGGCATACGTTATGCCACCATGCATCCATACATAGCTTACCCATTCGGTAGATGTTAACGTACTTACTGCCTCAGTGTTCATATTATATGCACGTGGAAGATGCCGCCCTTCTTCTGTGAATACCATCCACTGGGCAAACACGTCAAAGCTTCTTACATTGGTGGGTGCATGAGTTTCAAGTGGAGTTCCATCTTTATCTATACTGCGCACTCGCCCCCACGCGTCCAAATAAAATATCCTGTCGTCCCATATACGCATACCCAGTCCGACACCGCCAACAAGCCCGCGCACTATAGCTTCTTCCGGGTCAAGCACATATAAACCAGAATGGTCTGTACCTACGTCTGATAAAAAGAATAATCGTTCACCATCAGACATTGTATACAGTGCCTGCATTGGCAAATATAATTCGCTTTCCATTGTGTCTAAATTGATACGATACATATGATAATTGTGATGCGGGTTAGAGTAAAAAAGAAAGTTGTCTATTGTTGCAAGATAAAGTGCAGGGTAGTCTGTGATTCTTTGAAGCTCTGTTCCGTTAAACAGCATTCTATAAATGACATTGCTTGCCGAAGAGTCTACAAAGTATAAATATCTGCCGTGGCTAATCATAAACGACGGCTTTGCGCCAGCAAGAATAATTGAATCTTCGGCGGTAGCAACAATGCCTGTTGCACCGGGAATAACAGCCAAACCGTCTACACGGCGGCGCATCATTCCGCCATCCCCACGGGAAAATAAAAAGCCTTCGTGTACAATAAAACTGCCAACCAGTGCATCTGAAGTGTCGCGTGGGTGGGTTTGAGTCACACGGGTGAAGTCATATTCAGGCTGAATAATATCTCCAGTGGCAAACAAATTGGGACTAGCCCATGCAACACTTGCGCGATGGGCTTCAACGGCCCCAAATGCCAACCCCACCAAAGCAAACAGTGCCACAACAGACAGCACTGCAATAACAGATTTAAGCACTTTGGTCCCTAATCCTCCAGACCTAGCAACAGCTTCTTCGCTTCCATCGACTAAAGATTTAAACTTCCTGTAAAAATCGTCTAATGAGCCATACAAGATTTCAGAGGTTAAAATCTCCATAACCATAGATTCCAAACGGGGAGGAACGTCTATTCCAAAAACATTAAACCCTGGCGCATCTGTCTCAGCAGCCTCTACCCCTGTCACCAGTTTGTAGTAAAGCCGTGCAATTTGAACCAATGACGGATGAAAATCCGTTTCCCAACTAATCAACCCTGTTAAAACCAATTGTTTTTGAGAGTTAACCCTTAAATCGGAAAGGGAAAAATTAAAAAGCACACCCGCATCTGCCGCTTGCGCCATACCTAATATCAGTGGGCGCACAAAATGATAGGCCTCAAGCCATTCCATTTGTTGTCCACTCATATATGTTTCTACAGGGGTTAGGTTGCAGGCTCTTCTTACCATATAGGCAGTATTATTTCGCTCTATGACTGAAACAACAGGATAAATAGACGAATCACGCATTTCTTCAAAAGCGTTTATGCGACGCACAAATTCTTCTCTATCATTAATATATTCTTTTGAGAAGCGGTCTGACACATCAAGCGTCGTATTATCATCGTTTCGCGTAACCATGTAGGTTGGTTGGAACTCGGTAATTATATAATCATCGCTTTTGCTGTCTTTTGCTTTATAATGGGTCAAATGACTGTCGGACGTGATGACACCTTGTAATTCATAAGGTTTTACATCAATAAGTAGCGGCATTTGCTCACCTCATATTAGTCTATCTTATAGCGTGCAGTATAACATCCTTTACAGTAAAATGCACCTTTTTCGCAGGACATATTCACCAGAAAATATCAAAGCAAAAATTGTAAGAAAAAAACTTAAAAAAAGTGTTAAGGTAAAATAGCAACCCGACGATAATCTATTTGAGACCACCAAATAAGAGAAACACAAGGGGTCTTGCGTAATCCAGGATGGACTACGGAGAACATATTACATGGAGGTAATATTATGAGTAACATGGTCGTACGTACAAACGTATTTTCGCTGAATGCACACCGTAACATGAAGAATGTAGGTATTGAACAAAGTAGAGCTTCTAACCGCCTTGCATCTGGTTATCGTATTAACACTGCAGCTGATGACGCCGCTGGTCTTGCAATTTCTGAAACCATGCGCGCACAAATCCGCGGTCTTGACCAAGCAAGCCGCAACTCACAAGACGCACAAGCTTTGATTCAAACAACCGAAGGTGGTATGCAAGAAATCACCAACATGCTTCAACGTGTAAGAGAACTCACAGTTCAAGCATCCAACGATACAAACGTAACAGTTAACTTGCAACAAATCGCTTACGAAGTAGAACACTTGGCAGACGAAATTCAAGCCATGGGTAACAGAGTACAGTTCAACACTCGCGGTGTACTTACAATGGAAGCTGGCAACGAGCTACACTTCCAAATTGGTGCAAACTCTGACGAAAGCCTTGTCTTTGACTTCTCTGAAATTAGAGTAGCAATCTCAGACGCGCATGAAGCTGTTTCTGACATTGGTGAAGCACTTCGCTCTGCAACTGAGCAAGCGAATGGTGTAGAACTAACTCAATGGATTGATGAACTTCAAACCGAAATCGACAGCGTAAACATGAGACGCGCAGAACTAGGTGCTTTGGTAAACCGTCTTGACTACACAATGCGTAGTTTGGATATCTCCAGCGAAAACTTGAGCGACGCTGAAAGCCGCGTACGCAACGCTGACATGGCTCGTGAAATGATGAGATTTACCATGTCTAACGTGCTTAATCAAGCAAGCGTTTCCATGCTTTCTCAAGCAAACCAAGTTCCCAACAACTTGTTGCAACTGCTTCGTTAATTGTAGCTTGTTTTTGGAAAACTCAAAAAGACACTTCAGGGAAACCTGGAGTGTTTTTTTGTTGACAGTAAGATTACATAATCAAGTAAAATTGCCTTAATTAACATGCGCTTGTTATAGGATTTTGTCTTGAAATATGGTTAACTTAGTATTAAAATAAATGAATCAAAAAATATTCGGAGGGGATATTTATGTGCAAAAATTTTTCATGTAAAAAGGTAGCCTTATTTATTGCAGTGCTATTGGTGTTGCAACATGTTTTTATTCCTGTAGGTAGCTTTGCGAATTTTCTTGATGAGCCAGAACTAGAGGTTTTGGATGCTGTCCCTGTAGTTTTGTTTGAAGGGGCACCTATTTACAATGGATTGGTTTTGTTTGAAAATTCCCCGCTTATGGTCAGCTTCGAATTTACTGCGTCTGTTGACTCAGTTTTTGAAGATATTGCTGTAAAACTGCCAGAGCCGCTTGTACCGTCTGAAAGTGGAAGCTGGTATGCTTTAGCTATACGTGATGTTGGCGGACAGTTGTACAACGGACAGGTTTCTGTTGATGATGACAAAAATGTTTTGTTTAATTTTTATTCTATTGGTCAGTTTTTGGGGTACGAATCTTCTTCGCCTTCATCGTTGATTGCTAACACGGGATATACAATTTCTTTTGATATTCCTGTTATTTTTGACTTAGAAAATATTCCTGACGCTAATGGTGAACGGTACGTGTATATATATAGCGATGGTGTGCAGGTAGTAGTTGAAGTATTAGCACCCATTGTGATGGCCGCAATGGAATATTATGCCGATGGTCTTTTACCACTTTGGCTAGATGTTTCATCATTTCGTCCACTTGGCTCGGCACATAATTTTGGCGCGTTTGTTTTTGGCGCGCTAGACTTAGAAGGTGGCGAATGGGGAGGGTATTTCCATTCTGAAGGCGGTATTGCTGTTGCTGGCAATGTTAATTTGATTGGCCGCACAACGGCAGATTTTGGCGGTGCGCATCATGGTGTGGGTGTCCAAATTACAACACCTGGGCCAAGACTCATAGTTGGTGGTAATTTATATGCAGACATGCCCTATGAAGGCAGAATGGGCAACGAATTCCGCCAGGCAGGCGTTGCTACGCCCAGCAATGAAGAGATTGAAGCAATGTTAGCATATATTGCTGGTTATGAAGATGGCTATGCCGCTGATTACGGTTTTGCGGCTACAAATGAACGCGTTGAAGTACGTTCACCATATGATGACTACAGATATTTGTCGCGTGCAGGGTGGGTGCATTATCCTGAATTTGTAGTGTATTTGCACTATGGAGATATGATAATGACTTACGATGCGTATATTCAAAGCAGAGGGCGTATTCAGCCATTTAACAACGAAAGCCCTGCTCCACCATGGCATGGCGGAAACCAACCGGACGCAGACGGATATTATAACGATTGGAATGACTTACCCCGCGTATCAACCGAAGCAATGGAGGCTTATTTCCTATATGCATTTACCCAATTGCGCGCACTCAACTTGTGGTTTGCATCCGAAGAAATTTTGTTAGCAGACAATGTATATGCTGGAGGCAAGATTCCAACACCACCAAATACATGGACGCTGCCACAAATTGGCCCGCCCGATACACAAGATGCCCAAGGCAACTATATTTTTAGCCATTATAATTTAATTTTTGACTTGGAAGTTTCACCTGATGGCAGAGTTTATTTCCCTGAAATTCATTTTCCGTCATGGTTCCATGGCAATTTTGTTATTAATGTGGATAACAACACCAACATTGGATTTCCTGGTGACAGCATTTTAAGTGATGATAATGGTATGATTTATACATTGGCCACAAATGTTGATGAAATTTACCAATATGTAAGAGAGTACAGCCATAGGATTATTTGGAATTTCACAGGAAACGGTAATATTGAAGTGGATTATGACTTGATAATTGGTGCAGTACTTGCGCCTAATTCAGATTTTTATGCATCGGCTGGTGGGTCTGTTAATGGTGAATTAATTGTTTATAATTTGATTCATGCTGGTGGTGGCTTTGAGCAACATACGACTAGCCGATTGATGTTGCCTGGCTTTGTGCCTGACACGCCTTGGCCAATAATGCCTGAGATTCCTGAGGTGCCTAGTGAGCCTGGAACGCCTGAAGAACCCGAAGTTCCTACTGAGCCTGAGACGCCCGAGGAGCCTGAAATTCCTACTGAACCTGGGACGCCCGAGGAGCCTGAAATTCCTACTGAACCTGGGACGCCCGAGGAGCCTGAGATTCCGACTGAGCCTGAGATGCCCGAAGAACCTGAAATTCCTACTGAGCCTGAGACGCCCGAGGAGCCTGAAATTCCCAGTGAGCCTGGGACACCTATTTTGCCGATAATTCCGATAGTACCAATTCCAATAGATATTCCTAGCGAACCTGAAACGCCTGGGGAACCTGAAATTCCTACTGAACCTGCAACGCCTGGGGAACCCGAAATTCCTACTGAGCCTGAAACGCCTGGGGAACCTGAAATCCCTACTGAGCCTGAAACGCCCGGGGAGCCTGAAATTCCTACTGAGCCTGAAACCCCCGGGGAGCCTGAAATTCCTACTGAGCCCGGAACGCCCGGGGAACCTGAAATTCCTACTGAGCCTGAAACCCCCGGGGAACCTGAAATTCCTACCGAACCTGAAACGCCAACGGCCCCTCCGGAAATATCAGAACCGCCAACGCATCCAGCCCCTCTTTTACCGCCAACATCTTTGACTCCTGATTTGCCTCCTGGTGAACTACCGCCAGGATACACCATCACACGCCTAGAGGATGAGTCTGTTGGCGAAGATATTATCTATATTATTACAAATGATTTGGGTGTGGATATTGGTTTTGTGATAGTACCCGAAGGCGAAAGCATTGACAATAAAGTGATTTATAATTGGGCAATTCCACTTGTTGGACTCAATCCTCAAACGTCGATGCGTGATTTTGGAATTATAATCAATCCACTGCTTGCTGGTATCGTTGCCATTACGGTTGCAACTGTGGCGGTAAAAAAGGGATGTAAGCGCAAAGAGGCATAAGCTAAGTCATGAAAATAGGGTGGAATTATCCACCCTATTTTTAAGGCAAATTGTTTCGCAATTCCTAGACGTTCTGCGATAACGCAAGCGCGCTTTGTTCTCTGCATGAAAGGAATGACAACAATGAAAAAATTTATTATTTCTGGCGCGGCTGGTTTTTTTATTTTTTTAATGTTATGCTTTGTATGGCAAACTACTTCGTCATCACAAGTTTTATTGCAAAATATGGATATACATCTAACAGAAAACATATACCAGCATAGGCTAATTTCTGAAATTGCCTCAACAGAACCTATTGCCTTTCATGCCGAATCGCCGATAAAAGCACCGCGCATTCCTTTAAGGCAAATATCATCTGAAATAGAATCTCTTCGCCAACTTTATAATAACCAAGACATCATTGGTCATTTAAAAATTGAAGGCACACGCATAAACTACCCCGTAACCCAGTATGCTGACAATGATTTTTACTTATATCATGATATTCAAAAGCAACCCCATCACGCTGGCTGGGTTTTTCTTGACCGTACAAATAGCATTGCGCGTCCAGACCGCAATACAGTCATTTACGGGCATAATATGATGGATGGTTCGCGCTTTCGCGATATGTTAAAATTCACCTGTCCTGATTTTTTTGCCACCCATCGTTATATTACGTTCGACACCGCGTATAATACCCAGCAATGGGAAATTTTTGCGTTCTATCGGACTGACATTTCTTTCAATTATATTCAAACCATTTTTCCATCGCAAAATGCGTTTGGCGAACTGGTAGCAGAAATGAAGTCGCATTCATGGCACGATGTAAACGTGAATGTCACTGCTTACGATAGAATACTAACGTTATCCACTTGCGCAGGTGCTGGTGCGACAAATTTTAGATATGTACTGAATGCACGGTTAATTCAATAGAAATGAGGCACAATCATGCCAAGACCAATAGTAGCAGTAGTAGGCCGCCCAAATGTAGGTAAGTCTACACTATTTAATCGCATAGTGGGTGAGCGTATCGCCATTGTTGATGATGCACCAGGAATCACTCGTGACCGCCTGTATGCCGATGCCGACTGGCTGAAATATAAATTTACACTGATAGACACCGGTGGACTAGACCCCGATGCAGAAGATATGATTACAAAAAACATATTTAGACAAGCAGAACTTGCCATGGAAACGGCAGATGTCATCATGTTTTTAACCGATATTAAAGCAGGGGTGATGGATGCCGACAGGCAAGTAGCAGAAATGCTTCGCAAATCTAAAAAACCTGTGGTACTGGTGGTCAACAAGGTGGACAATCCATCCAGAGACAACCACGAGCTTTACGAATTTTATGAACTGGGCATCGGCGACCCCATTCCCATTTCTGCGGGGCAAGCTTTAGGTTTAGGCGATATGCTGGATGAAATTGTGGCGCATTTTCCCGAAGACTCTGCCGACGATGCGGATGATGATCGCATTCGCGTAGCGATTGTTGGCAAACCGAATGTTGGTAAATCGTCAATCATAAACAAAATTTTGGGGGAAGAGCGGCTAATCGTCAGCAATATTCCCGGAACCACCCGCGATGCCGTTGATACATTTTTTGAACGCGATGGGCATGAGTATCTATTTATAGATACGGCAGGACTCAGGCGTAAAAGTAAAATTAAAGAAAATATCGAGAAATACAGTATCATTCGTACAATCAGCGCGGTAGAGCGTTGCGATGTTTGTGTACTCATGATTGATGCAGAAGAAGGCATCACAGACCAAGACACAAAAATAGCAGGCATAGCCCATGAGCGTGGACGTGCCGCAATCATTGCAGTAAACAAATGGGATAAGATAGAAAAGAATGACAAGACGATGAAGGAGTTTACTAAAAAGCTAGAAAGTGAACTGGCATATATGCCCTATGCGCCAAAACTTTTTGTATCAGCGTTAACAGGGCAACGCATACACAAATTGTTTGAGTTGATTTATACGGTATATCAAAATCATGCCCTTCGTGTACAAACGGGTGTGTTAAACGATGTAATATTAGAGGCAACGGCGATGCACGCGCCGCCGACAGACAAGGGGAAAGCATTACGTATTTACTATGCCACCCAAGTTTCGGTAAAGCCGCCTACTTTCGTGTTATTTGTAAACGACAGCAGACTCATGCACTTTTCATACACCAGGTATTTGGAGAATAAAATAAGAGAAGCTTTTGGTTTCTCTGGGACACCTGTACATTTTATTACCAGAGATAAAAACGAAAAAGATTAAGAGGTGATTGATTATGTATCGGCTGATTGCGTTGCTCATTGGCTATGCCTTTGGCATGATTCAAACAGCGTATTTTGTGGGTAAGATGTCGGGCATTGACATTCGTGAACATGGCAGTAAAAACGCCGGGTTTACGAATACTAACCGCGTGCTTGGTAAACGGGCGGGTGCTATCGTTTTTGTTGTGGATGTACTAAAAGCGATTGCGGCGTTTGTTGTTGCGTCATTGTTGTTTGATGGCGGCGGCACTTTTTTCACTTCCGATTTTGTGCTGCCGGGGTTGTATGCGGGAGTTGGTGCAATTCTTGGGCATGTGTTTCCGTTTTTTCTTAAATTTAAAGGAGGCAAGGGGATTTCTTGCAGTCTTGGGCTCATTCTCATGCTTGACTGGCGGGTGGCATTGATTGCATTTGTTACGGGTATTGTGCTGGTTATTTTGTTTAGATATATATCTTTGGCTAGCTTAATGATTACCTTGCTTGCGCCTATTTTGATGTTTATGTTTGGATATGCATGGGAAGCCACTTTGCTCACGACCGCTATTGGCGCATTGGCGTGGTTTTTGCATCGTGGAAATATTGCGCGGCTTGTAAAGGGAGAAGAGCGGCGGTTTTCGCTTGGGAAATCGACAGTGTAATTGATAACATGCGCTTGCGCGGAATAATAGGAGGATTTTAATGGGATCTAAAATAGCTATCGTTTTATGGAGTGTCGTATTGGTTGTGATATTGGTGGTTGGCATCACATTTGTTACATCAATAAACATCGTGAGTGATGGAACCGTTGTAGTCGTCAGAAGATTTGGAGAAATCCGAGAAACATTAACACCCGGGGGATTTAATATCAGGTGGTCATGGTGGCATGATGTTGAAACATTTGATATCCGAACAAGAGAAGCGAATATTGATTTTAACGCGTATTCAATAGATGCGCAAAATGTGCGTGGTCAAGTGTCGATTCAGTATCGTATTAACCCAGGTAGTGTTCAATTCATTGCCAGAGAATTTGGTACATTAGAACAGCTCGAATCCATGATATATGCCATGTTTAATCAGCAAATTTTGAATACGATTGCGTCTAGGGACGCAATGTATATGATTGAAAGTATGTATCAGGTCAATGGAGATATTCAAAATATGATACTACCACATCAGGAATCTTTCCATATTATTATTACTAACGTGGCACTGGAGGGATTGCAATTTAGCGAAGCGTTTCGACACGCTGTAGACCAGCGTATTGTTGCGAATCAACACCAAGAACAGGTGCGTATTGAAGTAGAGACACAACGGCTTCAAGCTGAACTTGAACTAGATGTGGCGCGTTTGCAAGGTGAAGCGGTGGTGGTAGCAGCTGAGGCAGATGCCAGAGCATTGGAAGTATTGATGGAAATTTGGACAGATTTATCTGGTGATGTGCGTGAGATTATGCTGCGCCAGCAAGCCTTGGAAGTATGGGATGGCGTACTGCCGCACACATTGGTCACAAGCGATGATTTTGGATTAATATTGAATTCGTTTCCAAGCAATGTGCCTGTTGTAGAGTAATCATAACGCTTTCGCACAGGTGTATATTGCCGAGGGAGGGTTATAACATGATGATGAAACCTGTAGTATTTGTAGTTGTTGCAATCTTGTTTATTCTAGCACTGTTCATGTTGATTCGCGCGTTGTTAAAATGGTATGCACATAATCAAAAGCCAGAATTGGTTTTGGATAAGAGTGCATTGTTTAAAACATTATCAAGTGTATCTGAAAGAGGTATCATTCAAGATTCAGCAATGATATCACTGCTGAATCTTGAACTGGCGTATATCCGCAGCATGTGCGTTGGTGCTAATCCATCGGATGCCATATCTACTATTTGTACAGATATAACGCTACTGCGTGACACGATATACAAATATCAAGATTACAAGGTGCACATTGTTAAAATCTTAATCATTTTGAATGATTTATTAGAGCGGCGCAGTGTTTTTAGAAGTCACATGATTGGCAGAGATATGAATGATATTAATCTTTCTAATATCGAAAATGCCATCAATAGAGTATCTAAGGCACTTCAAGATATTACTGATGCCGTATTTGCTGAAAGTATATGCGATGTCGATCAACAAATAGCGGAGTTGAACAGTTTTATATATCATGAACCCTTACCTGATGACAGAATGAATTAATCAGGCGAGACGGTTGCGTTGATGCAAAAAAATGAGAGCGGAGAATGAAATATTCATCAAGCTCTCATTTTTGTTGTAAAGTTGAGTAATAATCAATCAGCTATAAATCGCTCTAATAAAATCCCCTCAAGCAGCAAACTAAAAGCCTGCAAATTAGCCTCCATCATGCCAGGGCTAAAATATGAGATATAGGAAAATTCATCATAAGGTGTATGCAGAAAATGCGATACTATTCCATTATCTCTTGCCAAAAGGAACTCTTCACTCGAGCCAGTTTCAGGCATTCTGCTAAGGCCAGCCAATGTAACCACCATATGCCCCTCCATCAAAAACACCAATTGGTCAGTAGGGTATATAATACCATTGGGCATACCCAGCAATGTGAAATCATTTTGCTCATTGATAGCATCCGCGATAGTGTCTATTTGCTTAGTGGCTGGGGTAGCAATAGCTTCCCACATAGCCAGAACAGCAACAGGCGGTAAATTGCTGTTTTGTGTTACAATCATCTCAATGAGTTGTTCAGCGGATTCAATCCCCATTCCATCCATTTCGACAGCCTCAAGAAGTGCTTCAAAGCCCATTTGTTCCAACATCATTTCAAGTTGAGCTGTGACTTCTGACACAATGGCTTCCACAACAAAAGGATGAGCCTCTAACCCTGGGCCGGCACCTATCGCCGCCGCATACATCAAATATGGCCCATCAATAACACCGTCGGCATTGATCATCATTACGATATGATCACGCTCTTGCTGAGTCAGTGAGTCATAATAATAACGCGCACCCAGCAATCCGACTTCTTCCGCGCCGAAAAATACATATACGATGGTATGATAATTGTCTGCATACCGCATTCGATATGCACTTTCCAGTAGCAGCCCTACGCCAGAAGCATTGTCGCTTGCCCCTGCTGAAAGATAGGTATCATAATGCGCGCCAACAACAATAAAATCGTCACTTTGCCCAGGGATGGTTAAAATAATATTTTGACTCATGCGGTTCTGTCTCAACTGGAGGTCGCCCTGCTCTGCCCATTGTTCGGCAAGTTCCCAGCCAAAGTCGAAAATATTAAACCAACTTACATCGTCATAGGTAAATTCTTGGACTTTAATATCATCCCAGTCAAATCCCATTGCAAGCAGTTCTTCCACAATCCATACTGCCGCTTCTTTTTCACGATAGGTGAAAGGGGTGCGGAAATACAAATGGTCGCTCATGAATTCTACAACACTTAAACCCATTTGACCATGCGGCAAGTCGGATGAAAACGCCGATTCGCGTACGTCGGTGAAATTTTCACGTTCCCATGGATTTGCAGACACGCCAGTAACAGTACTGACCATCATCGCGGTAGCAAGCAATACAGATGTTGCTTTTTTAAAAAATGATTTTTTCATGAAACATATTCTCCTTATCGGCCGAAAAGGCCGTTTTTTTGACTTCATGTAAATTATAATCATACAAATAAGTCTCAAACAGTGACATTTGTCATCACTTTTGTTTCTCAAAAATATTTCTGAACAAAAAGGGCATAATACAATAAAACTGTAAAAAGGAGCCACTCCATGAAAAAAATATTATTACTCACCTTATTAGCCCTGTTCATACCTACAAAAACCATAGCGGCAGAACAACAAGCAGCACATTCCGCAGACGTCCCCATCATCATGTATCACCTGATTACCGAAAAACCAAAATACATTGGCAAATACGGAGTCACCCCAAAAGAACTGGCAGATGACCTGCAATATCTCAAAGAAAACAACTACACCACAGTCGTCATGAAAGACCTCATTGATTTCGTAAACCAAGGCACACCCCTGCCAGAAAAGCCAATTGTCCTCACCTTCGACGATGGAAATTTTAGCGACCACCAGTATCTCTATCCACTGTTGAAAGAATATAATATGAAAGCCGTCCTTGCCATCATCGGAAAAGCGACCGACGAAAACACAAAGCTAACAGAAGAACACCCCGCATCACGGCACCCAAACATGTCTTGGCCACAAGTGCGTGAATTGCATGAGTCGGGCGTGTTTGAAATCCAAAGCCATGGATACGATATGCACGGACGTGGCGGCAGCGGAGAAAAACGCGGTGAAGATTTGCAGGTATATCACAAACGACTTTACAACGACCTAGATAAACTGCAAAATCTTTGCGAAACCCACCTGGGTTATAAACCCAATACTTTTGTATATCCACTTGGCGTGATTGGAAAAGAGTCTCGTACGGTTTTAGAAAATTTAAGCATGAAAGCCAGCCTTTCTTGCCAAGAGGGAATCAATGTTTTGCGCTCTGGTGACGTGGATTCATTATTCAAAATGTACAGATACAACCGCCCAAGTGGCAAGCCTGTAAAAAATATTTTGGACAGTGCAATAAAAAGTCATAGTAAAAAGTCTTAGGATATTGTCTCTCGGTTTAAGTTGGGGTATAATGGGTGTAAGGTTATACCAATACTTTCATTTGAAGGAAGGGTATCATGAAACTATTAATTGTACCCAAGCCACTTTTCACAAGTGCTATGAATGTGGAATGCTACTATATGTCTGCACAATATGGTAATGCCATTCTTGAATCAACAAAGTCTAACCCGCTAGATAGAGCAATGGATTCCCCGTTTATTGACTTTATAAACGAGGTGGGTCTTGATGCATTGACCCAAGGCAAAAAAGTCTTTATTCCTGTGACACAAATCCAACTGGCGGTAGATTTAGAAGTGGGGTTAAAAGAAGACCCATCTAACATTGTATTTATTCTGGATGACCGCGTCGAGCCTAACGCCGCAACACTTGCCAGATGCGAACGTTTTTCAAATATGGGCTTTAAATTTGCCAAGTATTATGATGGCAAACTAGACCCTATTGTTGCGTTCAAACCTTATATCAATTACATTTTCTTAAAAGTGGAAGCCAAGAAAATGTTAGAACACGCAAAACTAGTCAAGCAAAATTTTGCAAGTGCAACAATAGTAGGCATGGACATTGGCGAAAAGCCTATTTTCGACAAAATGATTCTGTCACGTGACAACCAAATAAAGCTGTTTGACGGCGCGTTCTATAAGGTACATATACCTACGAACGCGAAGCAAAACGCATTGTCCCCGCTTAAAACAAACTATCTGCAACTTTTGAACATTGTAAACCAAGAAGATTTTGATTTCCAAACCTTTACCAGAACGGTGCGGCAAGATACCGCACTGGCGATACAGTTTATGAAGCTGGTAAACAACGCCAGCAAGTCTAGGGCTGAAATTAAAAACCTGAATCAAGCTGCCGCCATGCTTGGGCAAAAGGAAATTAAAAAATGGGTGTCCACCGCGGTTTCCAACGCATTATGTGTAGACAGTCCATCGGAAATTACCCGTTTATCACTGCTTCGCGCGAAGTTTTGCGAAAACTTGGCTCGCCACTTTGAAATGGCCATTGCACAAGAAAATTTATTCTTGATGGGATTATTTTCTGTACTGGATGTGGTGCTTGATTTACCGCTTGAAGACGCATTTAAAATGGTGTTTGTACCGCCACAAATTGTGGACGCGCTGGTTAAACAGCAGGGCGATTATTACAGTATTTTGTACTTCGTATTGCAATATGAGTTTGGACATTGGAAAGAAATTTCACGTATCGCGCTTGTACGCAATATTTCAATAGACCAAATTCATTTTGCCTACAAAGAAGCGATGCTTTGGTACAGCGAATTGATTGATATCACCGTTGACACAGATAATATATAATGAAAGAATCCAAGTTTATAGAAAAAAACGAAGCGTGTTGGAATGCGCTTGAAAAATTTAACCGCCGCTTTGTAAAAAGCGGCGGTATTCATAATGTGGACGAACAGGACATTAAGGAATTTGCACAGCTTTTTCGATTGACCAGTCATCATATGGCCTATGCGAAGACACATTTCCCTGGCGGGCAGACACTGCCATATTTGAATAGAGTTGTAGGCGTTGCGCATAACTATTTTTATGTACGGGAACGGGGCAGTTTGTCCGACATTAAAACGTATTTTACGCATACATTTCCACAAATCGTACGCGATACCTGGCGTTATTGGGGTGCGGCCATGGCTGTTTTTATGTTTGGCATGTTTTTTGCCGGGTTTTATGTTGCCGACGACCCCAGCCGTTTGCAGGATATCATGCCTGGCATGTTGAGTGACAATTTTGCAGACGGGCTGCTATATTATTCAGAAGATTTTGACGGGGTGCATTGGGATGATGCATTGATGACGGCGTTTTTCATGACCAATAATACAGCCGTTGCGTTCAATGCCTTTGTTTTGGGATTGCTAGCGGGTGTGGGTACGATTTTTATTTTATTATATAATGGGTTAATTGTTGGTGCGCTTTATGGCTTTTTGCATCAGAGCGGTGCGAATTTGCTGTTATTTTATGCATTGATTTTGCCTCATGGCATTATTGAATTGGCTGCGATTTTTTTAAGCGGCGGTGCTGGGCTGATGCTGGGCAAAGGCTTGTTGATTCCCGGAGAACATACACGCAAACATTCATTGGTTTTACACGCAAAAAAAGCGATTTTACTTATTCCTGGCATGGTTGTCATGATGATTATTGCCGCGTTTATTGAAGGTTTTTTTACACCGCTGAATATTTCCCCTTGGTTGAAACTGATGTTTGCGGCATTGACTTTTGTTGGACTGGTGGCCTATATAAACCCTTGGAAGGGATTGGATGATGCGGAAGGTTGAGACGAGTATTTCCCTCCCTGGCACAGCATATGAAGATGGATTAGCACAACAGGGTTTAGCCCCTGTCGCGGGTGTGGACGAAGTGGGACGTGGACCGCTTGCGGGGCCTGTGGTCACTTGTGCGTTGATTTTGCCTTTAGGGCTGGTGATTGATGGTGTTAATGATTCAAAAAAATTGTCGGCAAAAAAGCGGACACTGCTTGCGGCAGAAATTAAAAGCGTAGCCATTGATTATGCATTTGGCATTGTCGATGCAGAAACCATTGACCGCATTAATATTTTGCAAGCGACACTGCTGGCGATGAAAATGGCTGTTGAAGGTTTGCAAATTCTACCGAAGGCGGCACTGGTTGACGGTGTTACTTCACCGCATCTTTCTTGTAAAGTGGTATGCCTTGCTAAAGGAGACGCTAAAAGCCACTTAATCGCGGCGGCGAGTATTTTAGCCAAGGTGGAGCGCGATGCGATGATGGCAGATATTCATGATATTTTCCCGATGTACGGGTTTAATTCACACAAAGGGTATGGCACAAAGGTGCATGGCGAAGCATTGATGCAATACGGCTTATGCCCACAACATAGACGGAGTTTTTGTAGACGATATCTATAATATGTAGTATTTAATGTTGCAAGAGCAGCATTTATACAATAAACTACTCTTGGAGGTGGATTATATGCCTAAAATCGCAAATAACCCTAAAACTGTGAACATCAATGTCCGTATACTCCCGGAGGTAAAAGCGGAAGCGGAAAGAGTGTTTAGTTATCATGGACTAACCCTGCCCGAGGCGGTTAGTGTATTCATAAGACATGCTTGTCATGTTGGTGGTTTTCCGTTTGAATTGAAAGGCGCACCTTATACAGATGATGAATCTATGGAGGCACTGAAAGAAGCAATATATTTAATAAATGATCCGGCAGCAAAGACGTATAACAATGTAAAGGAGCTTTTTGTAGACTGTTTGGGAGAAGAATCAGATGATGATTGAGAACACACTACGCCGTGTGAGAAGTACCTCAAAGTTCAAGAAAGAACTAAAGCAATCCAAAAAGCAGGGCAGAGATGTCGGATTAGCCGAAAAAATAATTACCATGCTTGCAAATGACGAACCCTTGCCCCCAAAACATCGTGACCACGCGCTGACAGGGAATTGGGAAGGATTTCGCGAATGTCATATCACGCCCGACTGGTTGTTAATTTATCACAAATCAGATAATGGTGTGCTTTTATTGGTGTTGGCGAAACTTGCGTCGCATAGTCAATTAAATTTTTGACTTTAGAAGGATTTAAGTATTCATGAAAAACAGGGTTCATAAAAACTAAATGAAACTGCATTGACAACACAAGTCCTACAAAAAATGGAGGTCATCATGGAAAAACAACCATTAGAAACAGGAAAAGTAGCACAAATCGGCATTATCGTAAAAGACATTGAAAAAACCGCCAAAGATTATGCAGACTTTCTGGGGCTGCCTATGCCGCAGATTTCCCAAACCGCAGGCTTTGCAGAATCTCAGTCCATGTTCCGTGGCAAACCCAGTGAGGCAACGGCAAAACTGGCATTCTTCAATGTAGGCGAAGGCATAGACATAGAACTGATTCAGCCCGACGAAAAACCATCAACCTGGCGCGAATTTTTGGAAGAAAAGGGCGAAGGGGTTCATCACATTGCGTTTTGGATCAAAGACACCAAGGGTAAAGTCAAAAAACTAGAAGCATCTGGCATGACCCTGCTGCAAACAGGCGAATGGGGAACGGGTCGCTATGCCTATGTGGACGCGATGGACACACTAAAGCTAGTGATAGAAACATTGGAGAACGACAATGCATAAACGGGTATGTGCCTTTGTCGGCGACTTTTATCATAAATATGAAATAGCCATACCTGCGGTAGAAAAAGCGATTGAACTACTGGGTAACGCCGTAGTGTTAGAAGACTGTAAGGCAGAGAACATTCCGCAAATACTATCCACAAACCCCGACGCAATCATCATGGTACGTGAAGACCGTTTAAACCCCGAAGACGCTGTAGTCAACCACTGGTTAACACCCGAAATGGACGAAAAAATAACCGATTATGTAAAAAACGGCGGCAATTTTATTGCCATGCATACTGCCATTGCGTCTTATCCCGAAAATTCAAAATATGTTGACATGCTAAAAGGGTACTTCATAAGTCACCCGCCCGAGCATTATAAAGTGCGGTATACGTCCAACGAAAAGTTGCCATTTGGCGATAAGACAGGCCATACGAAACCATACGATTTTGAAGTCATGGACGAACACTATGTCACTTTTGTTGACGAAGCAAACACAAACGTATTTATGTCACATGCTTCGGCATATGGCAAACACGCCGCTGGTTGGTGTCACGCGTACGGCAAAGGCAAAGTCATGGTGTTGGTGCCTACGCATAATAAAGAAGGGTTTGAACACCCTGAAACGATACGGCTGATTCACGAGGCAATCGTTTGGGCGTTGAGTTAGACATGCAACTTGTATTCCCGACTACGGAACATAAACAAGCGGCATTAGATTTCCGTCAGGAATTTTTTAACCATGGCGAAGACGGTATAGACGGCGGCGCAGGGCTTTGCAAAGCCCCATCTTATGCATTCTGGCTGGAAGTGGTAGAAGACGCCCCAACGCGTGTACATGAAAAATGGGTGCCTTCCAGTACGTATTTTGCTGTTGACAGTGGCAAAATAGTAGGTATTGTGGATATTAGACATCGTTTAAATGACCATTTAATAAACGTGGGCGGTCATATTGGTTATAGTGTTCGCCCAGCAGAACGCCGCAAGGGTTATGCCACAGAAATTTTGCGATTGGCCTTGGAAAAATGCCGTGAAATGGGGATAAAAAGCGTTTTGGTCACTTGCAACAGCGATAATATCGGCTCGGAAAAGGCGATATTGAAAAATGGCGGTGTGCGGGAGAATACATTTCTTGAAGAGGATGGCACTGTTGTTTTGCGGCATTGGATTGAAGTGTATTGATTTATCAATCGAGCGTGATATATTGTTCAATCTCTGAACACTATAATAATACAACACGACATACAGTTGTCTTGTTCGTCGCGTTATAATAATTAAAAATACAAAACAAAGGATGGATTGAACATGAGCGATAAAACAATCACAAAAGCAGAGGAAATCATCAAAAGCAAGACCGCCGAGGTAAATATGGGCGCAGGTGTTACGTTGTCGTTGTTAGACCACGAAGGATACCCTACCACATCTACCCTCTCTATTTCTAAGGCTGATGGCATCCGCCACATTACATTTGCAGGTTCTCTTGATTCAAACAAAGTGAAGCGCGCAAAAGAAAACAGCCGCGCATCTGTATGTATATTTGATGACAACTATGAGGGTGGGGCATATTACAATATAACCCTTGTGGGAGATATTGAAATAATAACCGACACGCAAGCGAAAAATGAAATTTGGTATGACGGTTTAGAAGGACATTTCCCCAACGGCGGGAAAGATGACCCCAATTATTGCGTTTTGAAATTCACCACCAAACGCTATAATTTGTGGATTGATATGGGAGAAGAAACAACGGGCAGTTTTTAGTTTTTTGCGGTAATTAAATACCCCCAAACAAAAACAGACACATAACAGAGTGTCCGTTTTTATTTGGGTTATTCGTAAATCAGTTCTGCGCGTTCAGTAGACGTACAGGTCTATACTCACGCCATTCTGTACCGTTGTCGTCGGTAAAGGGTTCATTGTGTGGTGCAGTGTGATGCCTTACTATCATTTGCGGTGTTGGGGAGTCAAATATAGGATAGCGGAAAGATCCATCTGCTGCTGGATGCAGACCCCATGCCCATAAGCTGCCATCGGCTTTTAATGCTCTGCCGCCACTGCCTCGGGAACCGCTGGAAGTACTCCATGTAAACGAAACTACATTGTCCAAAATCATGACAGGGCTATGGCGGTTTTCAGTAGTGCTGTCTCCAAGCTGACCATTAGTATTTTCGCCCCAAGTCCATAACGTACCATCCTCTAGCAAAGCGGCATTCGCTCGACCGCCCACAAGTGGAGCAGCAGAAATCACATTTTCCATTACCATTACAGGACTCAGGCGAGTTGTTGTTGTTCCGTCACCGATTCTGCCACTAGCATTTTCGCCCCATGTCCACAGTGTACCATCATTCCGGAGCACTAAAAGTGGCCGTCCTAATGAGCCGCTTCCAAAGCTACTTAATCCAGCAGAAAATACATCATCTATAATGAACACTGGAATGGCACGATTTTGGATTGTTCCATCACCCAATTGTCCGTTACTATTATCGCCCCATGCCCACAAGCTTCTATCATTAAGAAGGACAACAAAATTATCTAGGTAATATCTCTCTCGGGAGTCTGCACTAATAACACTACCCCAAACATCTTCTGTAAAAAAGCTACTAGCAAACTCTCTTATCCAGTCGAAAGACTGGCTAGGCAAACCATAAGGCATCCTTACTCTTACCCCGTTTTCTGAGGTCATTGGTGTTTCTACAACTACTGGCGCAGGCGGCTCTGTAGCCGCTGGTGGTGCTGGTGGAAGTGCTTGTGCCTCCGTGACCGCTAGCGCGGGCACTAGTGGTGGCTCTGTAGCGGCTGGTGCATAGGTCGATACATTGTTGTTTGGCTCATTGCTGGTTAGTACATTGCTTTGGTCAAAAACGATTTTTGTCGCACTAGTACGGTTCTCTAGTGTACCATCACCAAGCTGACCGCGAGTATTATCGCCCCATGCAAACAATGTACCATCCGTTTGTACTACCAACACATGAGGGGCAGTGCGCACTCTTCCCAATATATAGGAGTCACTTACAGAAACACTTTTGACTGAATTTTTGATACGCACAGGATGGTAGCTATTGTGTCTTGTTCCTGTACCAAGTTGCCCATGTTCATTATTTCCCCATGCCCATAAAGTGCCGTTTGCTTGTAACGCTAATGTGAAATCCCAGCCGGGATAAACGGAGATAACAGAATCTAAGATATGAACAGGCGTTGGACTGCCTTCGTCCCAACCTGCGGTGCCAATGCCAAGCTGACCATGCTGATTTCCTCCCCATGCCCAAAGGTTTCCGTCAGTTGTGATAGCAAAGGTACTGTTCCAAGTTGGGTGTACATCAGTCACAGAATCCATAATACGTCTAGGCGAGGTACGTACAACAGCATAATCATCGCCAAGCTGACCATCAGTGTTATCACCCCATCCCCACAATGTACCATTAGTATCAATAGCAAAAACACTTCTCTGTCCTGGGTGCAGTGACGCGAGTCCATTATATGAACAGGGGCATTGCGATGTCGTCCACTGCCTAGCATTCCATCCCAATTAGCCCCCCAGCCCCATAAACTGCCATCATATCTGATGGCAAAAGTGGTAGAATCCGAAGATAATTTATTATAGTAAACAGCCGCCACAGAACCCATAATCCACACAGGAGAATAACGGTCAATCATAGTACCATCGCCCAATATCCCAAACTGGTCTGCACCAGCATCTCTATGATTTTTCCCCCATCCCCATAAATTGCCGTCGGTTTGAATTGCAAATGCATTCCAACCCAATGGACTAATGGAGACAGTTTCAACGGAATCTAATATGCGTGTAAACGCATTACGCTCCCTGTCTACCCCAGCACCAGTCTCTCGACCTCTGCCCCATGTATAAAGACCGCCATCTTCACGCACAACAAAAGGATCTGCGTTTGTATTTTGAAAATTATAAACAGCAGTGACGGAATCAATTATTCTAAGAAGAGAACCGGAGTGCATACTCCTCTGCCAACCTTCGCCTTCGGTGTATTGCGGAACATTACCCCATCCCCACAGGCTGTTATCATCCCGCAGAATATAGTGCCGCCGCAATCCCCCTGGAGATTCTCCTGCCAAGGGCAACATCGCGCCTGAATCCATTATCATGAATGGTGTTGTTGCGTCTATTGCCCATCCCGGCACTGTTGTGAGGTCTGCCCCTGCCCCCCACGCCCACAAACTGCCATCGTCTTTCATTGCAAAACTGCGGTCATTTGTAGCAAGAATACTTGTAATGGCAGGATACATAGTTTGTACCATTTGCAGTTCACCCATTTCCGAAGCTACAGGCGGTTCAATGGCGTCAGATTGGGCTTCAATAATCGACTCGGGCAATGTGGTAATATTTTCAGCATCTTGAATGGTTATGGTTTCTACATATGCGTTATCGGTGGTTTCTAAAAATGAACGTAAAAACAGAAACCCACCACCGCCTATACTAACCATCAAAAATAAAACAACCGCAATAACTATTTTTTTCATATGTCTTGATGTTGTTTTAGGCTGTGTAGGCGATTCTTCACCACTAATAGCAGAAGATTCCTCTACTGCCGGAGAAAACGGAGTGCCGCAATAGATGCAAAAATTTCCTGACTTTGTTTTTGCTTTGCCACAGGATGTACAATACATACGAACCTCCCCAAATCAGCTAATTTATTCTACGAAAATGCTGCCATCCACCAAATCCGCTGACAGGGCGAACATTCAGTATTTCATCACCAACGGCATTTATGGTGATTTCAAATTCGAGCCAAAATATTTCTGTTGTATTCGGGCTATTTTCATCTATCGTTTCAAGGCGAAGTAAATCTGGAAAATCTCTACTTGTCATCCAAACCATGTTTTCTTCATCACGCGTCATTCCCGTATCTGCATTAATGTCGAATCCTAAGCCTGTCCCATCACTATTAAACATCATTCTTCCACGCCAGATTGTACCAGCCGCTTCTTCCCAAGTGCCTGTGAGTGGATGGCTTCTTAAATTGAAAATAAGTAACGTTATCGCAACAAGCAATACAATGGTTGCTGTTGCTGCAATGGCTGCTATTATTGGCTTTTTTGATTTTAAAGGTTTTGAGGTTTGTACAGGCGAAGGACTACTTACTGGGTGTGTAGATGGTGCAGGTTCGGCGACATCTGATGGTGAGTCTAACATCTCGCCGCATTCTGGACAGACAACGCTTTCTTCTACTGGAATTTTTGTTCCACATTTTGAACAAAACATGTTGTTCCTCCTCTGATTTTATAGGTATGAAAAACAGAGTTGCTTTATCGCAATAGAAAAGCAACCCTGCTTGGGTTTTTAATTATTCGAGATAGGCAACCAGTGCATATGTGACTCTGGGGGATATTTGACGAGGGAATACAACATCTATTCTAAGCTGGCTAATATCCCTTACAGACACAGAAAATGGTATCGGCATGTCTGTTGCTCTTAAATGGAATGTTTCTATTAACCTTCCGTCGCCGCGAATTTCTATCGTAGCATCATACATACTAGACCCATCTACACGCCCCATATATCCTGAAAATACACTGTACTGCCTGTTTAGGTTGTGTAATGTAAAAACGCCATTTTCTACTCGACTTCCGGCAGGTGCCTGCTGAGAAGACCTGTAAACTATTGCATTATAAAAATCTGCTCCGCCCATTTGGATGGAGTCTCTAGTATTGGGTGTTTGTATGTCTCCCCCTCTAGTATCGCGACTTATGTGTGACCCTGTTCTACCGCTGTCAAAAAACGGCGCGGCAGTTTGAAGTGGTGTTCTATTTACCGATGGCGGGGCAACACTGCCAAATCGGAAAACCCCTGTGGCTTCATCCCAGCTAGCATTTGTACCCATTGCACGCAGTACGGCTTGTGCGGGCAGGTATAAATTGCCGTTATATGAAAATGGCACAAGCACTTCGCCCTCGGCGTCTCTTACGGTCAGCAGTTGGGCAAAATGATATATTCTGTAGTTGCCAAAGTTTACTTCAATTGTGCGTGTAGATGCCGCCAATGCGGTTACACCGCTGAGTAGTACAGTCGTAAGAATGATACCAATGAGTATTCCTTGCATACGTTGTTTCATTTTCTGTCCCTCCTATTTATTCAAGATAACCAACAAGGGCAAATCTAATATTTGCAGCAGACCCTAATCTATATGAGGTATTAGGGACAACAATTTCAACCCTCAAAAGATGTATGCCTTCAACAAATACTGATATTTCTGTCGGCAAATCACCTGCCCTTAACTCATATGTTGCCAACTCTACGCCATCCCCTAAAAACCTAACGGTTGCATTTACGAGAGAGGAGTTATCAATGCGTCCGATATGCCCTGTTAGCATACGATACTGTCCATCCAAGTTGTGAGCAGTAAAGAAATTTGTTCCATCACCATGCCAAGGTCGGGAATGGTAAATAACAGCATTGTTAAAAGTTCTTCCACCCATTTCTACATTTCCAGTAGTGAGTGAACCCCTTAAACCGCCATGTTCAGGTGCGCGTCCATCAAAATGCGGTGCTATTTGATTTAATGGAAGTCTTGTTCCTGCTAGAAATCTATTGCCTACAATGGCTGTATTTGTTGCAGGGTCAAAATCAACCGGCAGTCCTAATAATTCTGATATTGTACGAAGCGGCAAAAATGTTCTGCCTTCCATTACAAATGGTCTACTTTCATCGTCGAATCTTACCATTTCACCATTGAGCATTACATTTATACCGTATGCAATCTCGCGGTTTATTGTTTGGGTGTTGGCTATTACCATCACACTTGTGGAAAGCATTGCACACAAGATAAATCCAGCTAACATACCTTTCACTTGCTGTTTCATTCTGGTTCCTCCTATCTCTTTTTTTGCAGTGACAAAATACTTAGGCTTTGTCATAAGGCAACAAACGTTTTGATGTGTTATAGTGCTTACGCAAACGTGATGCACCATTGATATGTACCACACTCGCATTTGCAACGGCTAATCATGCACCCCCATTGATGCAACAAATTAATCAAAATGTTGCATCAAGTAAAGCCCAGTCATTTAGGCACAAAAAAAGACGAAGATAAAATATCCTCGTCCGAAGTTATGTAACACATTGTCAAAAAAAACTGTAACCACAGGACAAATTACACCGATGCAACATTTTGATTAAAATGTCTCATCATTAAACCAATTCTAACTGGAGGAACCCACCATGTCAACAGCCTAGCCAATCTGCAAGTCTTTAGCTTTAATAATCAAAGCGTGTTATCATCTACTGATGGTTCAAACACATGCTCATGCAGAAATTGGTCTTTCTACTTCTACTATAACAGACGCAATATCAGAATGCTTGATAGTATCGGTTCGTGTTTTGCCATCAGTTGAGTAAATATCTGCTTCATAAGCAACACCGTCTTCGTAAATCTCAACGATATGCGCATATTCGCCATTTTTCAACTTGATTTTTTGATAAAGTTTCATAAAAACACCCCTTAATCATTGTCAACATATACACTTGTTAATCTTGTAATTCCAGTACTTGATTCAACTATCCAAGCGGTTAAAACTTTTGCAGTTTTTCCATTTGCTCCTAATATATGCATTACAACTTCATAACGCTGACCAAAGCCCATATCTGGCTTGAGTTTTGCCGAATATTTAAATAAATTGGACTTAATCTCTTCAATCAATTTTTGATAATTTTCTAAATTGTATCCAAGTGCTTTTTCAAATGCTACCGATTTATCCTTTTGCTTTTGTGGATTTAGTGCGTACTCCGTAAATTTTTCTACGGGGATTACTGCATTGTGTGCATTAGGTAGTATATCCATTCTTTAACCACCAAACTCTATCCAAATCAATTACAATCCATATCGTATTTTAATCAAAGATTATATAACCAAACCAATTCTAACTGGAGGAACCCACCATGTCAACCACCCAACCCATCCGCGATTTAGCCCAAGTGCGCACCATTTCAAATCACTATCTAAACTTAGGCAATCACCGCAACCATCGTTTGGTTGTATTCTGCTTAAACTCTGCACTGCGCATCGGCGATGTCCTATCCATCCGCTGGGGCGATGTATACGATTTCAAGCGCAAACGCCCATATGAAACACTCACCATCAAAGAACAAAAAACCGACAAAACAAAAACCATTGCCCTCAATAAAAAAATAGTGAAAGTCCTCAAACATTCCGCTGTCCATGCCAAACCGCATGAATTTTTATTTGCCAATGCCAACACAGGCAAGGCAATAAGCCGCGCCCAAGCCTACCGCATTATCCGTGAGGCGGGCAATGCTGCCAGCATATCGCAGCATATTTCGCCGCATTCGCTGCGGAAAACGTTTGGCTATCACGCATGGCGCAGTGGCGTTTCCCCTGCGGTGATTATGGAAATTTATAATCATTCCAGTTTGAATCATACCCGCCGCTATTTGGGCGTCATTCAAGATGATTTAAATGCGGTGTATCTTGGCATTATCTTATAGGTAGCAGAAACTAGGATAAGAGTGGGGGCTGAAACGGTATTTCGTTACACCCCCGCTCTTTTTCTAATCCATATTCCCTAAAAATACATATTTCAACTGCTTACGCGCCAACGCCGCCAACGTTAACATCGTTTCATATGCGGTGGAGGCACGTTCAGCATACTTATTTTGCGGAAAAAACCGTGACAAATGTAAAGGGATATGGGGGTCGATTTCCGCAAGCCAGTTTACGATGTTTTCCACATCGCTTTCATTTTCATCTGGTATCACTAACGTGGTGACTTCAACATGACAGGTTTTGCTTGCGCGTTTTATTGTGTCTTTTACTGTATCCGCACTGCCGCCTACTTTTTTATAGAAATCGTTTGTGAAGCCTTTGAGGTCAATATTCATGGCGTCAATGGTGGGTAACAACATTTCAAGCGGTTCTTTTGCAATGAATCCGTTGGTGACAAGAATATTTTTTAACCCCGCCGCCTTTATCAATTTTGCGGTGTCGTATACATATTCATAGCCTATTAGCGGTTCGTTGTAGGTGTATGCTATACCAATATTTCCAGCTTGTGTGGCCTGCAGTGCCAGTGCTGTTAGCTTTTCTGGTGTGATTATTTCTGTGTAAATCTGCCCTTTGGGCATGGCAATATCGTGATTTTGGCAGAAAGGACAAAAAAAATTGCAGCCATAGCTTCCTACTGAAAGAATTTTTGCCCCTGGATGAAACATGGCCAGAGGCTTTTTTTCAATGGGGTCAATGGCGGCAGATGTGATTTGTGCATAGCTTTCGGCAATGAGTTTGCCATGGATATTTTTGCGTACGCCGCATCTTCCGTAGTGATTTTCTTTTATTTTGCAGTAATGGGGACATAGACTGCATTGTGAAGCAGTTTCGTCCCAAAACATGGCTTCTTTGCTCACATTTTTACTCATATCGAGTCACCTTAAAGCGTTTTAGGGTAATGGCTTCTTCCGAGGAAATACCCGCTTTTTGCATGGCTATTGCAATTTGTTGATCTACGGAGTGGATACCATCTAAATTGGGCAGCAGCAGGCCGCGCTTAAATCCGCTTTCTACGATTACTCCATATTGTTTGACATCCAGTTGGCTTGGGCTGGTGATATCCTCTGGTGCTTCAAGGATATCTACTTTATATACCAGGCTTGGCAGCTCGGTTTCTTCAATTGGGTTAAAACGCGGGTCGCGGCTGGCGGCGGATATGGCGTTTTGGATGATTTCTGCCGCGATGCAGTCGGTGGTGGGGGAAATGGTGCCGATGCATCCACGCAAAACGCCGTCTTTATGCAGCGAAACAAATACGCCTGCTTCATGGGTGCGCATAGCTGTTGGTAGGTTTTCTATTTCACTGGGGGTTAGCCTTATGGTTTGGCCTGTGCGTACCCAGTGTTCTATGGATTTTCTGGCTAGACTGCGGTATGGGTCGATATGGTTTTCAGATATTGGCGTGAAACCAACAACACCGTATCCTACGCCGAAGGGGCCTTCATATGAGAGTTGTTGTGCGGAAACATTCATGCCATCTAGGCATCCTGCCAGCATGACAATAGAGCAATAACCGCATTCGGCCGCTTTTTGGCGGCTTTCGTTATCCATTGTGCAGATGGCGTTGACATTCCATTCGCGCATATATTTCATGATATCTTGGTCGAAAACAGCACCTTCGGGGGCGTAGTCGTATAGGCCGCTGTCGGATAGCTTGTGTGACAGGTCGCCGGACGCAATCACTACCGCTTTTCGCCCTAGCGTTTTGGCTACTGCCGCAATGCATTTTCCTAGATTGAAATGCATGTTTACGTCCAGCCCTGATTGCGATATGCTAACCGTTTTGTAGGCATCATATTGGCGGTTAATATAGTACATGGGTACGGTCACACCATGGTCCAGCGGGGAGTTGTCACCTTGGGTGCCAGCGGGGATGCCCTTTTCCATTGCTGTACGGGATAGTTCTGCGACAAATGCTGTATCGTATGCTGTTTCTAATCGGACATCTGCCACGCCAAACCGCGCAAAATCGCCAGCCGCACAGTCACCTGGGGCGATATGAAAATAGTTTCCGTACATCGTCCCGTGGGGTGTGATGTAAATAATCACGTCGGGTTTGATGCGCGCAATTTCCGAAGCGACTTCGTCCATTGCGGCAGTTGTGTTGATGATGCCTGATTCTTTGCCGCCGCCTACTTCGGGTACAGCCAATGGTGGATGGGGCATCAGGTATGCGCGTACGATTGACATGGTTATATCATTCCTTTATGTGTTGGATTTTGGCGCATGGTTATTATATATGAAGTATTAACGTCTTGCATGGGATTTTAGTCTTGTGTGGGGCGTTTTGCAGGTTTATATCAACACGACACACTGTTGTCGCGTTACGGTGACTATAATAAAGCAAAAAGGCGAAAGCGATGTAAGGAGGGCATTTTCTCCATGAAACTGGACCGCTTATTAGGAATCATCACCGTTTTGCTTCAAAATGACCGCACCACCGCGCCATACTTGGCAGAAAAATTTGAAGTCAGCCGCCGCACCATCAGCAGGGATATTGACACCCTTTGTCAAGCAGGGATACCCATCATTACCCACCAAGGCGCAGGCGGCGGTATTTCCATCGCTAAAGCATTCAAATTAGACAATGCTGCCGTGGTTTCTTTATCAGAGCCTGTTGTCATAGACCTTGCCTCCCACTACAAAGCACATTTGACCGCTAAAATTGAAACAATAAAACAAGCCGCCATCGAAAAACAGATCATTGCATTTGATTATTATTATGAAAAAGGCGAAAGCCGCAGACAGATAGAGCCATACATGGTTGTTTTCCAATGGTCGTCATGGTATGTATTTGGGTTTTGCTTGGAACGAATGGATTGGCGCATGTTCAAATTAAACCGCTTGTGGAATTTGACACTATCGGGTATACCGTTTGAATTGCGCGAGATTCCGCCTGAAAAACGTGATTTCAATAATCATTTTTCTGAGGATATAAAATTGGTGGCACTTTTTGATAAATCGGTTAAATATCAACTTATTGAAGCTTATGGGCTCGATTGTTATCACGAAACAGATGCAGGACTGCATTTTAAAACGGGTTTTACAAACCGAAGCTATATGATTCACTGGCTGCTTGGTTTTGGCGCAAAAGTGAAAGTACTGGCACCAGACGATATCGCAATCGAGATTCAGACTATTTCAAAAGATATTTTATCCCTATATTTGTAGATTCTCCAAGTGGATGCAATCACAAATTATAATAAATCAAAATGGCTACCCCACAAGGTAGCCACTTTTTTACATCTCAGGCAAATATTCAATTCTAATCCTCATACCCATGCCAGCAGCAAGCCGCATCAGCGTTTTAATAGAAGGGTTTGCTTTTCCGGATTCTATTCGGCTGATATCGCATTGTG